>Ga0208244_100399_pt1 | contig 45491 bp, 26 predicted proteins | sample SubbioCR12Aug_5A_FD_184828 | JGI IMG/M metagenome (GOLD analysis project Ga0208244, IMG submission 184828) | Serpentinite rock and fluid subsurface biosphere microbial communities from McLaughlin Reserve, California, USA - CR12Aug_5A (SPAdes) | ecosystem: Environmental > Terrestrial > Deep... | reverse complement strand
CGTCCGTCGCCGTTGCCCCAAGGCTGCTTTGTCCCCGGCGGCACGCCATACCCGACCACCCAACTCATCGGGTCGAGATACGGATTCTGCGGCCGTTCACGGTCGGGATACGCCGTGTCGCTCGTCCAGTAAACCGTCTCCCAGATCAGGATGCCCGACACGCGCTCCGCCCACGTCTGCCACAGCCACACGCGCATCTCGGTGCCGGGATGGTCGATGAACTCCGTGGCGTACGGCGCCACCGGCCCGCAGCAGACGTACCACCAGAATCGGTCGCCCGCCGCGCGCCGCTCCTCCAGTCCCGCCACGTTCAGCGAGGGCGTCAGCGGACACCACAGGTTCGGGCCGCCCGCCAGTTCGGGCTCGACCTGCTCGGTCAACATGCGGCGCAACCCCGGCGCGTGCCGCTTGAGCGTGGCGAACCCGTTCATCACGAACGCATAGTCTTTCGGGTCTGGCTCGTCGAACCAATACACGTAAGCCTTGTCGAGCCACCCCTTCTCTCGGAGGTGGTCTTCAATGCCCTTCAGATATTTTCCGATCAGGATCTCGTACGCTTCCGTGCCGCCCTTGTAGCCGAGAAACGCAGGCTCGTACCGCTCGTGGAACGTGCCGCCGCCCAACCCGTCCACATGGATCATGAACGAATTGAAGTGGTACTCCGCGAATGCCCGCTCCATCGCCGCGTCCCACGCCGCCCAGTCGAACACCGGCGTCACAGCCTTCAAGTCCACCGGCTCGAACGCGCCGCCCTCGACGGCCTCCTTCCCTGTGTCGAGATCGACAACCGAGAGCGCGTCCAGCCACAGCCCGCCCGTCGCGACGCCCGGCTCCTGATACCCGGCGGCATACACCGCGATCCGCGCGCTTACCGCCCCCGCCGGAAACGCCGCGTGTACCGTCTCGAACGCCTGCCACGTGTCGGCCCCCTGAACCGCGATGTCCGTGTTGCAGCCCGGCATCCACGCCCCGTCCGCCCTGCTGTAACTGAGTGAGAACAGAAACTTCTGTCCATTGGTCGTCTTGTGCTTGAAAGCGATCTTGAACCCCTTCTTCGGCAGCATCAGCGCATGCGGATAGGTGGCGGAAACGTTCGCCGTCTCGCTGGCGTCGTCAATGAAGAGTGCCCCCTTGCCCTCCGCAGCCTCCCGCGTGTCGATCACCCCGCCGCGCCACGGATTCATCCCTTTCCACTCGACCGTCCACTTTTCCATCGGTGCCGGATTGTAGGGCGAGATGCGGTTGTCCGCCAGCTTACGCAGGTATTTTTCGAGCACCTCGCGTTTCTGCGCCGGGTCGCTCACCCCGTGATACCGCCACACCGTCGCAGGGCTGAACCCGAACGCGGTCTCGCACGTCATCGTGTCCGGCAGCGCGAACCCGAACACCTCGACATTCAGCACCGTCGAGACCTTCACCCCGTCCGCCTCGACCGTCACCGTGCCACGGTAGATGCCCTCCGGCACATCTTTCGGAGCCTTCACCTTGATCCAGTACGGCTGGTGGGCGCCCGCCGCCAACGTCACGCCCCCGTCCTGCGGCAACAGCGGATCCGGCCAGTCCGCGAGCGTCCCCGTCTTGTCGGTCTTGCGCGTCACCGGCACATACCCCACACGCCAGACGCGCACGTTCTCACGCGGGATGCGGTTCCGTCCGTACACGAGATCACCGACCGTCACGTTCACGTTCGTCAACGCCTCGTTCGGGGTCACCACCAGTTGCGTCGCCTCCCACTCGTTCTTCGCCACGCGCACGGCCAACGCCTTGGCCACCTGACGCGGCAACGGGCGCGAACGCGGGATCTTCCAGCCCGACGACGCCCGCCACAGGCTCACCTTCGAATTCCCCGACGGCAGCAGCTCTCCGTACGAATCGTCGTAGAACGCCGGCACCGTCACCGAACTCCGCGCCGTGAACGCCGCCCCCAGCTCGACCGCCATGTCCCACGTCCCCACGCCGGGCACCTCGTACGGCACCCGCACCTCGAACGCCCCGCCTGCGGGCAGCGTCACCGCCACCGCGTTCGTGCGCGCCGCCTCGTCCGGACGCGAGAAGACCACCCTCGCCTCGGACGTCATCGCCGCGCCCGTCGCGTTGAGCGCCCGCAGCTCCGCGAAATTGTCGCCGCCCGGCACCGCGTCGCCCAGCCCGGTCACCTGCACGCGCAAGCGTGGCAGCCGCGCCTCCGTCTCGACGTACCGCGTGCTTCCCGCCGCCTGCAGCGGCTCGCCGTCGAACGTCCCCTCGAAGCGGTACGCATGCACCTGCACGTTGCACGGCGGCTTCGCGCCCCGCAGCCGCACATACACCGCCTCCGACGGGAACAGCTCCGCCGGCAGCGCCATCGTCTGCGTCCCCGCGTTCGTCAGCATGCCGACCGGCTGCCACTCCCGCATGTCCTGCGACGCCTCGACGATCAGCCGCCCGGACACGAAATACCCGCTCGTCACCTCCACGCCGCCCGACAGCATCTTGCGCCCCGCAAGCGCGTGCCGGTAAGTCACCGAAAGCCCCTCGCTGAAACACCACCGGTCGGTGTTGAACCGCGCCGTGAACCCGAGCAGCGGGCGGCTGTGGTTGCGGCACTCGTTCCCCAGCGGCGCCTCGAAGACATAGCCCGTCCCTTCGGCCCGCTCGCCCTCGCCCAGCGCCACCTCGCCGATATGCCGATGCACCGCCTCCACCGCCGCCAGCCGCACGTCGTCGAAGAACGCAGTCCTCTTCATCTGCCAATGCCCCAACCGCACCGGCACCGTCAGCTCGTCCTTGCGCAGGGGCGTGGCGAAAACGTTGGCGTGGTAAGTCCATTCGCGCCCCGGAACCCCGATGTCCACGTTCGCGAAACCCGGGCCGCTCACGACCGTTCCGCCGCCGGTCTCCTCGCCGCGCACGTTGAATGACAACCGGTAAAGATGGTTCGGCTGGAACGCCACGGCCGCCGACTGCCACGCGCCGTCGGTTTTGCCGTCTCCCGAGACCGACACGCACGCGCTGCCGCCGATCCCCCCTTCGCGCGACCACGCGCCGCCCTGCGGCATCTCCCATCCCGCAGGCGACGCCTCACCCGCCTCGAAACCGCCGTTCGGCAGCAGCTCCGCCTGCGCCGCCGCGACACCTGCCGCCAAGAATAGCCCCGCCCGCAATCCCCGCATTCGCCTCATCGCATGCCCCCTCTTCTTGCCGTGATCTTACCAAGACGCTGAGCGGTCTGGCAAAGCAAGAATCAGGGGGCAGGCGATTTGCGTGCCGCGTCGAAGGCGTCCAGCAGCGCGCGCAGGTTGACCTTCGTGTAGGGCTCGTCGCAGGCGGGCGTCGTCTTGCCCGCGTCGGAGAACCACATGTCGAGCGTCTCGGGCACGAACACCGCGTTGTGCAGGTTCGACTTCATCGCGACGGGCCGCTTGATGATCTCGATCATCACCTCCGGCGTGATCTTGCCGAAGTGCTGGCGCACCCGCTCCGAGAGCGCCCGAGCGCGGCCTTCCGCCGAGACCAGCACCGTGTCCTGCGGCACCTCCGGCAAACGCGGATCCTGCTGCCCCGGCAGGAGCACCTCGACCTTTTCGGGCGTCGCGTAGATCCCGACCATCTCGCGCTTGGCGTCGCTGATGACGTAGTAGTATTCACACGTCCGCTGCGTCTTTCTGATGATCGCCACCGCCTCCTCGACCGTCGCCGCCCGCTCCGCGATCTCGCGCATCAGGAACGTCATCGGCATCCCGTCCCAATCGCCCTCGCCCTTACCGCCCATCTCGCCGATCGCCAGCCCGCGCGCGTTCATCGCGGTCACCGTCCCGAGAAACCCCGCGTACCCCACCGACATCCACGGGTGCCCCCCCTCCGGCACGAACACCTGCAGCACCGTGTACTTCTGGAGGTTGATATCGCGCATGTAATCCAGCACCCGCGCATGGACCACCCGCCCGTCGGCGCTCGCCGTGTTGCGCACCGCCACGCCGCTGCAATGGAAAAGTTCGGGAAAGAAGTTCCCGCTGATCGCATCGCGTTCGGTGATGCCTGCCGCCGCCGCCATCGCCCGGCACTCGCGCAGAAACCGCTCGGGCGTATGCGGCCCTGACCGGCGGTAAATCTCCTCGATCCGCTCGTGAAACCAGTCCCCCTTCTGCACCGCATATCCGGCCCCCACCAGCGCCATCGTGCGCGGCATCACCTGCGGCACCAGCTCCGCCAGCAACCGCCCGTGCGCACGTCCCATCTGCTCCGGCGTGCCGCCCACCGCCAGCACCCGCTTCGCGCCCAGCCGCCACAGCACGCCTTGCCCGTCCGGATCCCTCGACACCAGCGCCAGCTCCTGCGCCCGCACGCAGACGCACACCAGCGCCGCCGCCAAAAACACCGCCGCCATCTTTTGCCGCTTCATTCCGCCGCCTCCACGCCGTATTCAAACACCGCCGCGAACATCCGCAGCACATCCTCCTGCCGCACCGCCTTGCGGGGGATCCCCGCAGGCGCCTCGAACACCGACTCGTCCGCCACCGCGTTCAGCCGCCAGTGCGTGAAGCGCACTTTCCCCTTCGACTCGCCGAACGCCCACTCCGCCTTCAGCGGCGTCCCGTCCTTCGCGAACGTCAGCAGCAATTCCCCCTTCGTCCGCTTGTAGTCCACCCGCACCTCCACCGTGCGCTCGCCGTTCGTGGCCCGCGTCTCGCCGAGCGTGTAGTACTGCTTCAGCGCCTCCGGCGAAAGCGCCGCGCCCGCCAGCGCCCCGGACGCCACGCGGTAGCGCATCAGCCGCTGCGGCGCGATCAGCCCCGCCGCGGTCCGTCCCTCCTCCGCCTCCTCGGTGCCGCAGAACACCACCTTGCCGCCGCCCCCCACGAGCCACGGCGTGAGCCCCTGCCCCAGCCCCACCTTGCCTGCCACCGGAAAATCTCCCGAAAGCTTGAAGCGCCCCTGCTCGCCGCGCACGTAGTCGAACTGACCCTTATACGTTTTGCCGCCCGCCGCCACCTCCGCCGCGCACCCCACCATATGCGCCGTGTCCGCCAGCGGCTGCCCGCCCAGCAGCGCGGCCAGACCCGAAAGGAAACTTCCCAGCAGTTCCGTCGGCGTCTTCTCGCCGTTCGCCGCCGGCGGCTGCCACGAGGACGGCACGTCCGCCCCGAAAAAAGCCACCACGTCGCTCATGATCTGCGGGAACCCCGCCATCGCCGTATAGTGGTCCATCCCCGCCAGCCACGTCATGCGGCCCGCGAACCCCGCCGCCTCGGCCAGCCGCCTGCCGCACTCGGGCGGGATCACCTGATCCTGCTCCGCGCACACCATCCGCAGGTTGCCCGCCGCCCCCAGCCGTCGCAGCGCGTCTTTCGCGTGGATCGGGTCGAGCCGGTCGATGCACGCCCACACCTGCTCCCGCTCCGCCTCGGGAAGCGACTGGATGAACGCCCGCATCCGCCGCGTCTCGTGCGCCGTCTCGATCACCTTGCGGATGTCGCACCCGCCGAGCGTCAGGAACGCCTTGTTGACGCGCGGCTCGTGCCCGCACACGCTCGCCGACTGCACCGCGCCCATGCTGATCCCCGTGATGCCGATCCGCCCCGGATGCACCTCCGGCATCGCCTGCAGGATGTCCACCGCCCGCCGCGCGTCCTCCAGCCCCTGCTCCAACCCGCCCGTGAAGATGTTCGCGCCCGTCGCCAGAAGCTGCTTGCCCACCTCCCCGCCGCGCTCGCCGTAGTACGGCTGCTTGAAGAACAGCGCCACCACGCCGTTCTGCGCCAGCCGCGTGCAGAGCATCCGCTCAAGGTCGAAATTGTCGTGGATGATGTGCAGGCACACCACCGCCGGGAACGCCCGCTCGCGCGTCACCCCCACCGGCAGGTACAGCTCCGCGGGCACCGTGTTGTTGCAGGCGTGCGGCGACACCACCGGCGACGGGAACCGCACGTCATACACCGCGTGGCGGTGGTTCTGCTCGCGGAACGTCCGCGTGTACGCGAACCCCTTGCCCGTGTAGCTTTTCTCCGCCGGAACCTCGACCCGCTCCGTCTCCGGCACCGCCTGCCCCCACACGATGCCGACCGCCAGCACCGCACCCAACAACAGTCCTTCCCTTGCCCGCATCGTCATCCCCCTTCGCCTTTCGCCTTGCCCGCCGCCTTCTCAGCCAGCCGGTACTGCCGCCTGAAAAACGCCGTCCACTCGCGCAGAATCTCCAGCCGCGGAACCTCCGCATACGCCCCCACGGCGCTTTCCCATGTCAACGCGTGAGGCCGGTCAGGCAACGCCTCCAGCAACCTCACGGCCTCCGGATTCGCAACGGGGCCGCCTGCCGCCAGAATCGCCCGCCACGCCTGCCGCAGCTCGTCGCCAGAGTCCATGCACATCGCCCGGATCAGGTCGCGCTGAATGCCGAAATGCGCGCCCGTCCAGCGCGGCACGTACAGGAACGACTCGCCGAGCCGGTACGCGTCCACGTCCTCCTGCCACAGCGGGTCGGCCAGATGCGGCCTGTGCCGCTCGAACGCCGCCTGCAACGCGGGATCGTCCGACGGGTAGAAATCCCGGCGGATCGGCAACCGCCGCAGCGTGAAACGCCGCGGCCCGCCCGGCTCGCCCGCCCGGTAGTTCCAGAGCCGCTGCCCCTCCTCGCCCAAGATAAACTCGATGAAACGCACCGCCAGCTCGCGGTGCGGCGCCCCGCGCAGCAGACTCACCGGGTCGGCGTTCACACCCGATCCCCCGAGCGGCGTCACGTACGCCATCACCGGCTCCCCGCCGGGCGGCGTGGAAAGCTCCGCCTGCAGCCGCCCGAAAAAGTCGATCGCGATGCCCGCCGCCGCCGCGCCCGTGCTCACATCCACCGGCACCTTGCCCGAGACGTCGGAAAAATAGCGCGCGTTCGCGCCGATGCGCCGGACCAGATTCACGCCGCTCACCCAGCCGCGCTCGACCGCCGCCTGATACGCCGCAGGCACCTCCGGGGGCAGCCCGCCGCGCCCCTTCCCCGCCACCGCGATCAGCCCCTCGAACCGCCTCACATCCTCCCGCGTGAATCCGGCTGCCCCCACCTCGCGCCAGCACCGCTCGTGGATGATCATCTCGAACGCCTTCGCCACACTCGCGCTTTTCGACGGGTCAACCAGCGCCAACGTCCCGACGTACCGCGCGTCCGCCAGATCCGCCCACGCCGCAGGCGGCGTGCCGATCCCGACATCCGCCAGCCGCCCCGTGTTGTAGCAGATGCCGAACGCGCTCAGGACGTTCCCGTAGTACGCCTTGCCGTACCACACCTCGCCGTTCAGTTCGCGCGGGATCAGCACGCGCCCCTCGGCGTCCTCGAAAATCCCCTTCGGCGGCCCGGCCTCTCCCCACGCGGGCACCGTCAGCCCCTGCCGCTCGGCCTTCTCGTGGTCGTATCCGCCGCCGCCGAAAAACACGTCCATCCGGCAGCCGATCTTCTCCGGGGCGTCCGCCTCCCGGAACGCATCCCACAGCGCCGCCTCTGCCGCCGCCTCGGGTCGGCGCCGCGCGAAGATCACCTCCGCGCCGTTCCCCGGCCAAGCCATCCCGCTTCCCGTCAGAAACCTCCGCGCCGCCGCCGCGTACTCGGACGCCAGATACCGCATGATCTCGGTCGTGCCGCCGATCACCCGCCAGTCGACCCGCACCGGACTGCCGAACCGCTCCTTGTGCCACCTCGAGAACCCGTCGGCGAACTCCTGCCGGAACGCCTCGTTGTGCGCGGTCACGACGATCAGCTCAGGGTCGCCCGCACGCCATTCCCCTGCCTCCAGCTCACGCCGGAAAATGAAAGGCAGCGCCACGATCAGCGCGGCCGCAAGAAGAATGCAGAACTGTTTCATCTTCCCTCCCGTACACCGCGCCCGCGCCGACCGTTACAGGGAAACGCCAACCGGCACACTATTCCAGCTTGAACTCAATCGGAAATCGATCATGTTGCCGAAGAAATGCCAACGAAAGCCCTCGAATTGGTGCCACGTTTGCAGCCGCTTTTAAAACGGTTTGATCAAAATATGCATTACCTGAAGACTTAACGATACGATAACTTGCGACACGTCCACTATCATCCAACCGTACCTCCAAATGAGCTACAGGCGATATTGTGCTCTCTTTTGCTGGCTGTTCCCAAACATTGTAAAACGCTTCCAGGATCAGTCGGTAACAACGTTCCATTTCATCTTGTGGCACTTGATTCCGCGTCCCCGGCTTCGCGCCGTCCTGCAACGCCTTCGCGATCTCGGCCTTCGTCAGCCGCTTTTCCGTCACGGGCGCGGTCGTCACCGGCTTCAGCTTCGTGAAATCCTGCGTCGGCTGCGGCGGACGGGCCTCCACGCGCGTCCCCTTGACGAAGGGTTTCTTCTCAGGGGGTTTGGGTGGATCAGGCTTTTTTTCCGGCGGCTTGGGTTGCGGCGGCTCGGGCTTCTTCTCGGGCGGCTTCGGCTTCTCCGTCTTCTTGATGACCACCGCATCCTTCGGCGGGTCGGGCAGCGGCAGCGGTTTGGGCGGATCAGGCAGCGGCACCGACTTCGGCGGCGGCTCAGGCGTCTTGGTCGGCGGCTCCGGCTGCGGCGGCACGTTCGGCTCGACCTCGTTCTCCTCCAGCACCACCGTGAAATCGAGCGGGATCGACAGCTCCTTCTTGCGGAACATCGGCAGCAGCGGCAGCACCACGGCCAGCATCAGCAGCGTGCCGTGCAACGACAGCGACCACTTCAGCGAGTACGAATTGACCGGCCCCTTTTTCACCACGCCTCCGCTCCATCCCCGCGCCGCCTAATCCGACAGGGTCACCAGCGCCATTCTCGTGATCTTCACCTTGTACAGGATCTTCATCACCTGTACCACCTTGCCGTACTCGATCCGCTCGTCGCCCCGCACCAGCACCGACACCGCCGGATCTTCCGCCGAAAGGTTCCCCAGCGTCCGCTCGAGGTCTTCCAGCGAGATCGGGCGGTTGTTCAGATACACCTTGCCCGCCGCGTCCACCGTCACCACGTTCGCCTTTTTCGGCAGCACGTCCGCCTTGCCCTGCGGCAGCCGGATCGAGATGCCCTGCTCCATCGCGGGCATCGTGATGATAAAGGTGATGAGCAGCAGGAAGGTCAGGTCGATCAGCGGCGTCATGTTGATGTCGTTGATCACCTTGGACGTCTTCTTGCGCCCGAGCCGACGCAAAGTCATCAGGCATCCCTCCCCTGAAACTCACACGCGATCCGCCCCAGCAACTCGTCCGCGAACCCGTCCATGTCCGTCGTCAACTGCCGCACCTTGGCCGCGAGGTTGTTGTAGCAGATCGCGCTCGGGATCGCCACCAGCAGCCCCACCACCGTCGTCACCAGCGCGGAGGAGATCGCCGGGGCGATCTCGGAAAGCAGCACCGTCCCCTTGTCGCCCATCATCGCGAACGCGTCCAGAACGCCCCATACCGTCCCCAGAAGCCCCAGCATCGGCGACGCCGTCACGATGGTCGCCAGCATCCCCATGCCGTGCTCGATGCGGATCTCCTCCTCCTGCACCGTGTGCTCGCACGTTCCCCGCACCAGCTCGATCTCCCGCACCGAAAGCGCCGCGTTCTCCGCCCCGCTCTGCCGCCCGATCACCGAACGCCGCACGTCCGGGTCCAGCAGCTTCACCATCCGCTCGCACGTCCGGTCGTAGATCAGCTCCAGCGACGTCAACACGCCTTTCTTGCGCAGCAGGTAGTAGTCCAGCACGTCCCGCCCCAGAAGGAACTCCCGCAAAAACCGCTTGCTGTTGGCCGCGATGCCCTTCAGCTCTTTGTTCTTCCCGATGATGATGGCCGCCGCCACCACTGAACTCGCGAGCTGCACCATCACGATGCCTTTGCCCGTCAGGTTCGACCCCATAAAACCGCCGAGCAAAGACGCCACCGGCAACCCCGCCGAAAACAAGCCTGCACCCAACATGTCTACTCCTCCCGAAAAAGTCAAAAAAACGTGCGCTTAGCATGAGACACCCGCGCCCGGATGTCAATCTCGCGTTGCCCTAAAGCATCCCCCCGCGCAAACGCTCAGAACCCGAAATCGAGCTGCCCCGAGACCACGACCTTCCTCCCGTCCCTCAGCGCCGGGTCGGACGTGTCGTACACGCAGAACTTGACCGAAGGAAACCGCTTCGACAGCTCCTCCTGAATATACCGCTCGACCGCCGCCACATTCCCCAGATCGTCATCCGAAAAGCCCACGCTGATCGGACGCTTGAGCGAGTCCGCGCCGGTCTTCGACATCAGCTTCACCACGTGCTCCACAAAATCGCGGATCGCGAACTGCTTCGCGCTCTCGAAGGAGGCCCCGTCCCCCTCCTCTGCCGCCATCCACTCTTTGAAGCGCGGGTTCGTCACCGCGTGGTACCGGTTGAGCGACAGATAGTACGCCAGCTCCTCCTCGTCCGTCCCGAACGCCGTGAGCAGGTCGAAACACGCCCGGTACCCCCGCAGGTTGGCCATCATCTCGGCCTTCTCCTCCGGCGTCAGAACCAGCTCGATGAACAGGCGCACCGCCTTTTTCAGCGAATCCGGCTCGTGCCCGCGCGCCGTGACGATCGCGAACAGCCGCCCCTCCGTCAGCGTCTCGCGCAGGGTGTTGAAGCTCGGCCCGGGGTCCGTCTCGCCCGCAAGCACCTTCTCAAGCGCCAGCCGCGTGTCGCGCAGGAAACGGCTCTCCCCCTCGCCCGCGTAATCCTGAAAATCCACAAAGGCGTTGGCCCAGTCGCCGCGCGGCGCACGGTAATTCACGCCGTCCTTGCGCACCACCGCGAACGCCGCCGTCGAGACGCTGTGCGCCGCCCACCTGCCGTCCGCCTGCCGCTTTTCGAGGTGGATACGCGTCGGCATGTGGAGAATGTTGTCATCCCAATCGAAAATGTAATACTTGAAATCCCGCTCGGCGACGCTGAGATTCACGTTTTGGGCATGACGATTCATGGGGCATTAAGGTATGATGACGGGCGTCGAAAGTCAATCTCATGAAGAAAACCGTCCTCATCACCGGCGCGGCGCAACGCATCGGTCGCGTGATCGCCCAAACCCTCGCCCGCTGCGGGTGGCAGGTGGTCGTCCACGCCCGACGTTCCGCCGCCGAAGCCGAGACGCTCTGCCGCCACCTGTGCGCCGCAGGCGGACAGGCGTGGCCCGTCACCGGCGACCTTCTCGCGGAGGACGGCCCCGACGCGGTTTTCGACGCCGCGCTCACCCGCGCGGGCACCCTCGACGCGCTGGTGAACAACGCCTCGCTCTTCGAGCGCCAGCCCCTCTCCGCCGCCACGCCTGCCGACTTCGACCGCCTCTGGCGCGTCAACGCCCTCGCCCCTATCCGCCTGACGCAGCGCCTCGCCTCGCACCTCGCCGAACGCCGCGCCACGGGCGTGGCGGTGAACCTGCTCGACCAGCGCATCGCCCAGCCGGGCACGGGCGCAACGCCCTACCTGCTCTCCAAAAAGGCCCTCGAAGCCTTCACCCTCTCCGCCGCGCTCGAATACGCCCCGGCCCTGCGCGTCAACGCCGTCGCCCCGGGTGCCGTGCTGCCCCCTGCCGCCACCTCCTCCGAACCCGCCGGGACTTTCCTCCTCGACGACGCGCGCCCCACGCCGGAGGATGTCGCCGACGCCACCCGCTATCTCCTTGAAGCCTCCTGCGTCACCGGACAAATCTTGTTTGTCGACGGCGGACAACACCTTTTAACCCAACCCTCAAGCAAAGGCTCACACCCATGAGAAACACCGCCCTTTTCGCGCTTCCCGTCCTCGCCGCACTCCTGCTCTCCGGCTGCGCGTCGCTGGGCAACCGCACGCCTGCCACCGGCCCGATCCCCTGCACGTACCGCTTCAAGATGCTGACCCGCGCCGAGGATCAGGCGCGCGTCGAGGCCGCGATCAACGCCGTCGCCGTCGGCCCCGTCACGAAGTCCGGCACCGTCACCTTCCCCGAATACCGTTTCCGCGTGAAACGCCTCGCCGACCTCGACGCGCTGCACCCGAAGCTGCTCTTCGCGAAACCCGCCACGGCTTTCACGCCCAACCGCCAGCAGACGGTCAACCTCAAGAGCGCGGGCGTGGACGTCACCTTCGACTCCACCGACGTCTCCGCCTCCGCCACCACTACCATCTCCTTCAACATCAAGCCCGGCTCGCGCCTCTATTACAAACACCCCGGCGGCGTCGAATCCGACATCACCGCGAAGGTGGACAAAAACGGCAAGGTCACCTTCCCCACCACCATCAAAGAAGGCCAGAAGCACATCCACGCCCGCGCCGTGAAGGACAACGTCATCCGCTACATCCGCGTCAACATCTTCACCAACGAGGTCACCGACATCCGCAAAAGCGACTACTGAGCCGCCTCGCCCCGCCCGAAACCCGAGCCGGAACGCTCATCCTTGTCCAGAGGCGGGGTTTCTGGCATAATCTCCCCAACTTTTTTGAGAACGGACAACCGAAGCTACCGATGATTAACCTTTTCAAACGTGACCATAAGCCCGTCATCCGCGAGCGGGCCGCACACAACATTTCGCGCAGCAAAATCGACCCCGACGCACTCCGCGTGCTCTACCGGCTCGCCAGCACCGGACACACCGCCTACCTCGTGGGCGGCAGCGTGCGTGACCTCCTTCTCGGACGCGAGCCCAAAGACTTCGACATCGGCACAAACGCCCGCCCCAACGACATCCGCCGCCTTTTCCGCAACTGCTTCCTGATCGGACGGCGCTTCCGGCTCGCGCACATCGTTTTCGGACGGAAGGTCATCGAGACCAGCACCTTCCGGCGGCAGCCCGACGCGACCGACGGCGAGAACGGCGTTTACCAGACCGAGGACAACACCTTCGGCACCCCCGAGGAAGACGCCAAACGCCGCGATTTCACCGTCAACGGGCTGTTCTACGACATCAAGACCTTCTCCGTCATCGACTACGTCGGGGGACTGAAAGACCTCGACAAGAAAATGCTGCGCTGCATCGGCGACCCCGACATCCGCTTCCGCGAAGATCCCGTCCGCATGATGCGGGCCGTCAAATTCGCCGCCCGCCTCGGCTTCATGATCGAACGCGCCAGCCGCAAAGCCATCCTCAAGCATCACTCTGACATCCTCAACGCCTCCGTGCCCCGCGTCTGCGAGGAAGTCTTCCGCCTCTTCACCTACGGCACCTCCTGCAAGGCGTTCAAGCTCATGTGGGAACTCAAACTGCTCGACGACCTCCTGCCCGAAGTCAGCGCCTACATCGACCGGACCAGCGGCGAACGCTCCCCGCTCTGGCGCTACCTCGCCGCGCTCGACGCCTGCCCCGAGAACGCCGACCTCTCCAACGGCATCCGCACCGCCTGCCTCTTCTACCCGCTCTTCGCCGAGCACCTGCGCAACGAGGAGCGGCGCCACCCTCACGGGCGCGTCAACAAGCAGCACGTCGCCCGCACCGTGCTCCACCCCCTCGCGCAAAAGCTCCACATCCCCAAAGCAACCTTCTTCACCGCCGTCGCCCTCTTGGACGTCGAGCGCCGCTTCGCCGAATCGCCCAAGAAGGGGCGCGGGCACCGCTTCGTCTACCACCCCGCCTTCCCCGAGGCGCTCGCCTTCCAGCGCATCATCCTCTCCGCCGAGAAAGGCGACATGACCCTGCTCGACGAGTGGCAGGAGCTTTACGAGAAGGAGGTCGCCGCCTATCAGGCGCGTGTCGCGCAAGAGGCGGACCTCCCCGATGACGAGGCCAACGAGCCCCGCGACGCCGAGGCCGAGCCTGCCCCGCGCAGCCGCCGTCGCCGCCGCCGCAAGCCGCGCGGCCCGGCCAGCGGAAGCGACGGCAACGCCATCACGGTAACGGAGGCCTCCGGCGACGCGGAAGGCCGCACCGACGGCTGCGAGTAAGCCGCCGTCCGCGTTCGTGACGATCCTTCCCCAAGCCGCCCTCGTCTATCGACGCAGGGGAAAACATGTGTTATATTCCGGCTTAATGAATCGTTCAGGAGATCACGACATGCGGCAACTTCCGGCTATCGGCCTCATCGCCCTTTCACTTTGCCTCTGTGCGCAGGCTCGCGTAACCCCCGCCAACCCCTACGGCGCCTGCGCCCACCTCGCCCGCGGCGGCGAATTCAAGACCCACCGCGAGGAACTCGCCATGATGCGCGAGCTGGGCATGGGCTGGACACGCTCGGACTTCGACTGGAGCGGCGTCCAGCGCACGCCGGACACCTGGACGTTCGACCACCTCGACACCGTGCTCGACAGCGCCGAGAAGGCGGGCATCCAGATGCTGCCGATCCTCGACTACAGCGTCTCGTTCGCCAACCCCGCCCACCAGCACCTCGACCTCTGGGAGAAATACGTCCGCGCCCTCGTGGAACGCTACCGCGCCCGCATCCCCGTATGGGAGGTCTGGAACGAGCAGAACCTCGAAGGCTTCTGGAAAAACCCGAACGCCGACGACTACCTCCCCCTGCTCAAACGCACCTACGAGACCGTCAAGTCCATCGACAGCTCCCTCACCGTCGCCGTCGGCGGCTACGCGGGCATCCCCATGGACTACATCGCCCGCCTCTACGAGATCGGCGGCGGCAAGTACTTCGACATAATGAACGTCCACCCCTACAACCACCCCGGCGTCCCCGAGGAGAGCCTCGAACAGCGCCTGCTCGACCTCCGCGCCCTCATGGCCAAACACGGCGACGCCGAGAAGCCCGTCTGGATCACCGAGATCGGCTGGCCCACCCAGAAGCAGCGCGTCGCCGCCCCCGGCCTCATCAAGGCCGGCCTCAAAGCCGCCAAGCCCGACAAGAAGGGCGCGTGGCGCGTCGCCGTCCTCGACGACCCCGACTTCTCGTCCACCTCCGCCCCCTCCGCCGAAATCCTCGCGGACGAGCTGCCGCCCAACACCCGCGTACAGCGCCTCACCTTTGACGCCCTCCTCGCCACCCTCCGCAACTACGACGTCGACGCCGTCGTCCTCCCCTTCGACGAGCGCTTCCCCTCCGACAACTTCGACGCCCTCCTCGACTACGTCCGGCGCGGCGGCATCCTCATCGAGTGCGGTGGCATGCCCATCTGGGAACCCATGACCCGCGCCGCCGACGGCACGTGGGGCAAGGCCAAGCTCTACGGCGAGCAGTTCCGCGACCAGCTCCGCATCGGCGTCGAGGCCTGGTGGCACAAGAAGGGCACTATTCCCGAGGAAATGCCCGTCCGCTTCGTCGGCCCCGCCGAAGGCACCCCCGCCCCCGAGAAAGGCTTCCCCGGCGAACGCTTCCTCACCCCGCACAAATTCAAGGAGGGCGACCAGTTCATCCCCCTCCTTTCCGGCACCAAAGACGGCTACACCGGCACCGCCGCCGCCGTCTTCAAGTTCAACAGCGACCTTAAAGGCGCCGTCATCGTCTCCGCCCTCTTCGAGCGCGGCCAGCGCGGCAACAGCGAGGCCAAGCAGGCCAAGATGGTCCCCCGCGCCAACCTCATCGCCCTCCACTCCGGCGTCGAGCGCGTCTTCTGGTACGAGTTCCAGGCTCCCGAGACCGACGACCTCGATCAGGAGAGCCACTTCGGCATCGTCCGCCGCGACCTCTCGCCCAAGCCCGCCCACGCCGCCTACAAGACCCTCATCGCCCAGCGCCCGGCAGGCTCCGCCGCCCTCGACCGCCCGTGGAAATCCGCCGACGGCGCCCACTACTACCCGCAGTGGCGCCGCCCCGACGGCGCGGCGGCAGGCGCGGTCTGGGCCTACCGCAAGCCCGGCATCTACAAGCTCACCTTCTCATCCCGCGACGTCACCTTCACCTCTCACACCGGCGCCGCCGTCGGCACCCAGTGGCAGGACGGCAGCGCCTCCTGCTTCCTCTCCCTCACCGACGCACCCCTCTATTTCAGCGGCGGCACCCTTGATCAGATCAGCGCCGACTACCCGCTTGAAGACGCCCTCAAGGCCATGGTACCCAACTCCTTCGCCGTCGCCGCCGAGCAGTACAAAGGCATGCTCGCCCGCCTCGAAGGCACCACCGATCAGTTCCCCCGCCGCTGGGAAAACAACGCGCTCGTCACCATCGGCCCCAAAGAGTGGACCAGCGGCTTCTTCCCCGGCTCGCTCTGGTACCTCTACGAATACACTCAGACCCCCGAGTGGAAAGAGGCCGCCCTGCGCTACACCGCCATGCTGGAGCAGATCCGCCACTTCACCGGCAACCACGACATCGGCTTCATGCTCTACTGCAGCTTCGGCAACGGCCTGCGCCTCGCCAACCCCGACGGCTACCGCGAAGTCCTCCTCGACGGCGCCGCCGCCCTCTGCACCCGCTTCGTCCCCCGCCTCGGCCTCATCCGCTCATGGGACAACCTCAACTGCCCCGTCATCATCGACAACATGATGAACCTCGAACTCCTCATGTGGGCCGCCCGGCAGAGCGGCGAGACCCGCTTCAGCGACATCGCCCTCAGCCACGCTGACCAGACCCACGCCCGCCACTTCCGCCCCGACGGCAGCGCCTACCACGTCGTCGACTACAACCCCCACAGCGGCAAGATCTACGCCTACCACGCCTGGCAGGGCGCCTCCGCCGACGGACCCTGGGCGCGCGGACAGTCCTGGGGCCTCTACGGCTTCACCATGATGCACCGCGAGACGAAAAAACCAGAATACCTCGCCCGCGCCATCCGCCTCGCCGACTTCCTCTGCGGCCACCCCAACCTCCCCGCCGACAAGATCCCCTACTGGGACTACTCCGCCGCCGAGATCCCCCACGCCCCACGCGACAGCTCCGCCGCCGCCATCATGGCCAGCGCCCTGCTCGAACTCGCAACCTTCGCCGAGCCCGCCAAAGCCGCGCGCTACCGCGACACCGCCGTCCGCCAGCTCCTCGCCCTCAGCTCCCCCGCCTACCGCGCCCCCGTCGGCGAGAACGGCAACTTCATCCTCATGCACGGCGTCGGGCACCTCCCCGGCAACAGCGAGATCGACGTGCCGCTCAACTACGGCGACTACTACTTCCTCGAAGGCCTGCTGCGCTTCAAGCGCCTCGCCAACCCATGATGTGAGGGCGGGCGCCTGTGCCCGCCCTGTTAAAAGAAAGGACAACCCACATGCTGTCAGAATTCGTCAAAAGCGCGGACTGGAAAAGCGAGAAGCACGTTCCCGTCATCGAGTGCGCGGAAGCCGCCAAGGCAGGCGAGGCGCTCGCCATCACCGTGACCGTCGGCAAGGAGATCGCCCACCCGAACACGACCAACCACCACATCGCGTGGATCGCCCTGCACTTCGTCCCCGCAGGCGCGAAGGCCTCCGTCGAGATCGGCCGCTGCGAGTTCAGCGCGCACGGCGCCTCGGTCGACGGCCCCGACAAAGGCCCGGCCTACACCGACAGCGCCCTCACGATCCGCGCCAAACTCGCGGTTTCGGGCACGCTGTACGCCACGGCCTACTGCAACATCCACGGCCTCTGGGCCTCGGAGAAGGCCGTCACCGTCGCCTGATCCGTCCGGACGGACAAACGACAAGGGACGCCCCGCGCCTCACCGCGCCCGGCGTCCCTTGTCTCTTTCCCGGCGCCACGACACACGCGAAGGCGTCAGCCAGCCGGAAACGAAAAACCGCACAACATGTTGCTTGGCAACTTATTGCGCGGTATTCGATATGGTGCTCGGGGGGGGACTCGAACCCCCACGCCTTTCGGCATATGCCCCTCAAACATACGTGTCTGCCATTCCACCACCCGAGCGGTAAAACGGCGCATACTTTATACGATACGAACGCCCGTTAGCAAGGGTAAATATCGTCCTTTTTCTCGTCGCCGCTGATGCCGGAGGCACGCTGCGCCTGACATGCGCCGAACGATCATTCCGCTTTTCAAGCCCACGCTAAAATTATAAACTTAGGCGGCAAAAAGGAAGACCCCTCTTATGCAGCACAAATGGATCGCGATTCTCGATTTCGGTTCGCAATACACACAGCTCATCGCCCGCCGCGTGCGTGAGCAACACGTCTACTCGGAAATCATCCGCTTCGACACGACCGCCGAAGCCCTGCGCGAACGCAAACCCGCTGGCATCATCCTCTCGGGCGGCCCCAACAGCGTCTTCGAGGCCGGCGCCCCGCTCTGCGACCCGGCGATCTTCGAGCTCGGCATCCCCGTGCTCGGCATCTGCTACGGGATGCAGCTCACCGCCAAAACACTCGGAGGCACGGTGAAGCCGGGCACCCACCGCGAATATGGCCACACCCGCATCGAAAGCGTCGCGGGAAACCGCCTCTTCGCGGGACTGCCGGAAGAGTTCGACGTCTGGATGAGCCACGGCGATCAGGTCGAGGTGCTTCCCGAGGGCTTCAAGGTCTCCGCCCGCTCCCTTTCCTGCCCCCACGCCGCGATGCGCAACGACGAGCGGAATGTCTTCGCGCTCCAGTTCCACCCCGAGGTCGTGCACACCCAGCACGGGCAAAAAATCCTCCACAATTTCCTGTTCGCCGTCTGCGGCTGCGATGGCGACTGGCAACTCTCGTCATGGGTCGATGAAACCGTCGAGCGACTGAAAAAACAGATCGGCGACGAGCAGGTCGTGCTCGGACTCAGCGGCGGCGTGGATTCCTCTGTCGTGGCGGTGCTCCTGCATCGGGCCATCGGCGACCGCCTGCACTGCATTTTCGTGGACAACGGCCTGCTCCGTTACGGGGAGGATAAGCAGGTCGAAACGATGTTCCACGCCAAGCTCGGCATGGATCTGCACGTGATCGACGCCAAGGCCCGTTTCTACGCGGCCCTCAAAGGCGTGGAAGATCCCGAGCAGAAACGCAAAATCATCGGGCGCGAATTCATCGAGGTATTCGCCGAGCAGGCCCGCAGATTCAAGAACTGCAAATTCCTCGGGCAAGGCACCATCTATCCCGATGTCATCGAGAGCGTCAGCCCGCTCAAAGGCCCGAGCCAGACCATCAAGAGCCACCACAACGTCGGCGGCCTGCCGCCCGACCTCAAGTTCGAACTCGTCGAGCCGCTGCGCGAGCTGTTCAAAGACGAGGTCCGCGCCGTCGGGCGCGTCATGGGCATGGACGACGAACTGCTCGACCGCCAGCCTTTCCCCGGCCCCGGCATGGGCGTCCGCATCCTCGGCGAAGTCAACGCCGCGCGTGTCGCCCTGCTCCAGCAGGCCGACCTGCGCGTGCAGGAGGAAATGCGGAAACTCCCGAACTACAAGTCGATCTGGCAGTCGTTCGCGGTCTTGCTCCCCGTCAACTCCGTGGGCGTCATGGGCGACCAGCGCACCTACGAGAACGTCTGCGCCCTGCGCGTGGTGGACAGCATCGACGCCATGACCGCCGACTGGACACGTGTGCCGTACGAAACGCTGGCGCGCATCTCCAACCGCATCATCAACGAGGTGCGCGGCATCAACCGCGTCGTCTTTGACATCAGTTCCAAGCCGCCCGCCACGATCGAGTGGGAGTAGGCGACCCTCTGGACAATCAATCCCCTGCGGGCAAAACAGCCGCTCCGCAACATATGCGGGCGGCTATTTTTCTTGCGTCAGTTTGCCGACCTTGTCCGTCTCGCTGGCATACGTGTAGACATAGGTTTTCTGCGTGTCCACATAGGTCAGCGTCGGGGGCATGCCTTCGCCCGTCTGACGCGGCAGGTACTGGACCTCGCACGCCTTCACCGGACGGTTCAGTCGGTCGGTCTCCAGCACCTTGTGCCCCGCGTGCGTGAACCGTTCCGTCTGCGTCCCGCGCTTGCGGTACCACCCGGTCGGCCGCCCCGCGTCGTCGTACTCGTAGAGGTCTTTCCACCCCTTCTGCACCGTCAGCGCCGGATCGGCGTAGCGAGGCGACTCGTTCGTGTAGTCCATCGAGAGAATCTGCCCGTCGTCGCGGTAGGCGCGCACCTCGTTGGGGAGGTAGCAGAACGAGACGAACGACGGCGGCGAATAGTAGTCGCCCACCTTGACGAAACACCCGATGTCCACGCGGCTGCTCGTCAGCGCGGCGGGCGAGCCGTCCGCCCCAAGCGGACGGTAGATGCCGTGATACGCCACGGAAACCTCTACCTGCGAGGCGTTCGGCGTCAGCGGACGGAACGTCACCTTCTCCGCGTCGCCCTGCAACACCACCCATTGAAATGCGACATCCTTCCGTCCCGACGAGACCAGCGCCTCAAGCGTCATGCGCCGCTCGCGTGCCACGCCCCGCACCACGCGCGCGATCGCGAACGGCGTGTCGAACAGCCCCTCCGGACGCAGGTCGAAGAAATCCCGGCCCATCTCGACCTGCGCGTCCTTGAGCGTCCGCAGCACCACGAGCGGCGGGAGCTGCTCGGGCGTCAGCGCCTGCGCCATCCGCACCATCGCCCCCGCGTCCAGATTGGCCGCGTCGAACACCACCGGATGCGCCGCGCCTGTGAGGTAGTCCTCTGGCTTTTTGACCGTCTTCTGCGTCGCCCGGAAAATCATTTGCAGCATCGGCGCAAGCGCTTTGTGCGCCACCAACACGCGCTTGGTCTCGGGCCGCAACGCCGCCATCGCCGCCGCGAACGCCTCCATGAAGGGCTTGTCGGAATACGACGATCCCTGACTGACCACGTAATACGGTGTGTTCGCCGGATAGAGGTCGCCCATCTCTGGATCGTAATCCCGGTGCTCCGGATAGAACCAGCACTGGTTCGCCGTGTAGAAACGGAACGCCGCCAGCGGCTGGAAAGGGTCAGTCACGATCGCCCGCGGCAGGCTCCGCCAGAACGGCCCCGTGGTCATCGACATCGAGCAGTTCCCGATCACCGGATAGTCGAACAGCGTGTTCGGCAGGCTGAGATGCGCCTTCTGCTCCCGCGCCGCCGCGCCGTACGTCACCGGCGTCAGCCCCGGAAAGTTGGTCACCGCCATCCGGGAGTGCCCGTCGTCGCGGTTCACGTACAGGTCGCCGAAGTTCCCTGCAGCCGTCTCCCCCGCCATCCAGCCGCGCACCAGCTCCGCCGCAGGCCCGTGGTACGCCTCCGCGTACGCCGAAATCTTTTTCATCTCCGGCTGCCGCAGCGCGAACAGCGCCTTGAAGACCCCCGCCTCGAAGTCCCACACCGTGTTCCCCGCCTGAATCTCCGCAGGCAATCCCATGAACACCGTCAGCGGCGCCGCCGCCATCCCGCCCGCAGGCTGCCCGGCGAGTGCCTCGGCCTTCTTCATGAGCGCCCCGAACGCGGGCAGCGCCGCCAGCGACTTGAGGTCTTTATCTTCCCGAATCACTTTCACGTCGCGGAAACCCAGCTCGATCGCTCGCTCCAGCGCCGCCAGCGCCTCGGACTTGTCCGCCCGGTAGGCGAGCGCGCACGCGAGGTTGTACTGCCACGTGGGATCTTCCGGCAGCAACGCCACACCCTCGCGGCAGATGCGTTCCATCTCGTCGATCCGCCCCGCGCGCACAGACAGGATCATCTGCTGCTGCAACTGCCGGTGCCGCGGATACACCACCGGCATCTCGAACACATTCGTCACCGCCGACGCGCCCGACGCTGCCGCCGCCGCGAGAATCCAAACCGCCATCCGCTTTCTCATCTGCCTGCCACCTTTCAGAATGCCTCCCAGAACGCCCACCACGGCCGCTTGCCGGCCCGCTTCTGCTTGAGCAGCCACGCCGCCAGCTCCGGGTCGGCGTACGCGCGATCCCACACGTTGTGCGCGGCCTTCTCATACTCCGTGTAGCGCACCGTGCGGCTGCCCGCCTGCCGCAACGCCGCGACCATCCGCCGCGAGCACTCCACCGAGACGTTCTTGTCCTCCGCGCCGTGGAACACCCACAGCGGCAGCCGCCTGATCTCCCGGACGCGACGGATGTCGCCGCCGCCGCACACCGGCGCCGCCGCCGCGAACATCCCGGGCTCGCGCTGCACCGCGTCCCACGCGCCGAACCCGCCGAGCGAAAGTCCCGTGATGTAGAGCCGTTCCGGATCGGCCGCGCGTTCCGCCACCAGCGTGCGGCACAGCTCCAGCGCCAGCGCCAGCGGCGGCGCCGGCTCAGCGGAGGCCGCGTACTCCGGCGTCCGCGCCAGCGCCTTCACCCACCAGCTTCCGGACGGGCACTGCGGCGCGACGACGATCACCGGCTCGCCTCGCTTGAGCAGCGACGCCATCAGCGCGGGCAACCCGACCTTGATCTGCTTCAGGTTGTCGTCGCCGCACTCGCCCGAACCGTGCAGAAACAGGATCAGCGGGTAACGTTTCCCCGGCTCCGGAAACTGCGGCGCACTCATACGGTACGCGAGCGTCGCGCCTGCCGCGTTGGTGTAGACGTGCGGCTTGAGCATCTCATCCGGCGTGTACTGCGCACGCACCGCCAGTGCCGACGCAACCAGAACGGCTATTGAAGCCCGATATTTCATGCCTTCGAGGATACCAAAACCTGCCCGCCACGCGAACCCCCGAATTTCCTGAGACGTCATCCCGCGACACCTTCCGCGAGCCGCACCGTGCCGTGATAGAGGAAGCGCCCCCATCCGCTCGTGAAGACGATCTGGCCGTAAAGCGCGTGCTCAAGGTTCGACGCCATCAGCGAGCCCGTCTTGCGGTACGTCCGGTCGAGGAAAAACCCGCCGACCAGTGTCAGCGCCACGGCCCACACGTTCGCGAAAGCCAGATGCGCCAGCCCGAACGCCAGCGACGCCGCCGCGGCCCGCACGCGCCCCTCCGGGAATAGCCTCGCATACCGCGCGTGGAACAGCCCGCGGTACAGGATTCCCTGCGGATACACCGAGAGCAGCGGATAGAACGTCATCACCAGCGCCCACAGCCGCACGTCCCGCCGAGGCAGCGCGAGGAACGTCTCCGGCGACACCGCCCACGCGCCTGCCGACAACGCCACCGCCGCGATCCCCACCCGCAACGCGAGATGCCACGCCTGCCGCCTGCCCAGCCCCAAGCCCAGCAGTTCGCGGCCTCCCCAGCCGCACCGCGCCACGAGAAACACCCCCGCAGGCAGCGCCGCCGCCCACAGCAGCGGCAGCACAGGGAAAGAAAAGCCCGACAGCCGTGCCGCCATCAGCGCCACAGGCAAACCCACGTACAACGCCGCAAACTCAATCCAACGACTCATCGTGCCCTCACCTTACACCACCCCCGCCGGACACGCAAAAGATTTTTGAATATCGATACTTGACAATCGATAGACACTTATCGATAATCCGCCGCCGTTTTCCGAGACCCACGGTCTCACTGACACGACAACAAAAGGAACACGCTATGAAAAACACCGCGAAAACACCGGAACCGGCCGACGCCATGCGGCCGCTCGAAGAGCTGATCCAGAAGGTCAAGGCCGCGCAGGCCGTCTACGCCACGTACACGCAGGAGCAGGTGGACCGGATCTTCCGTGCCTCCGCCCTCGCCGCCAGCAGCGAGCGCATCCGCCTCGCCAAGATGGCCGTCGAGGAGACCGGCATGGGCATCGTCGAGGACAAGGTGATCAAAAACCACTTCGCCTCCGAATACATCTACAACAAGTACAAGGACGAGAAGACCTGCGGCGAACTGAGCTACGACGCCTCCTTCGGCCTGCGCCGCATGGCCGAGCCTATCGGCATCATCGCGGGCATCGTGCCCACCACCAACCCCACCTCCACCGCGATCTTCAAGAGCCTCATCACGCTCAAGACCCGCAACGGCATCATCTTCTCACCCCACCCCCGCGCCAAGCGCAGCACCGCCGAGGCCGCCCGCGTCGTCGCGCAGGCCGCCGTGGCGGCAGGCGCACCGGAAGGGCTCATCGCCTGCATCGAGAATCCCACGGTGGAGATGTCCAACTACGTCATGCGGCACCCCGACATCAGCCTGATCCTCGCCACCGGCGGGCCGGGCATGGTGAAAGCCGCCTACAGCTCCGGCAAGCCGGCCCTCGGCGTCGGCGCGGGCAACACCCCCGCCGTCATCGACGAGACCGCCGAGATCCGCATGGCCGTCAGCTCCATCCTGATGTCCAAGACCTTCGACAACGGCGTGATCTGCGCCTCCGAGCAGTCCGTCGTGGTGGCTGACGCGGTCTACGACGCCGTCAAGGCCGAGTTCACGGCCCGCGGCGCCCACATCCTCACGCCCGCCCAGAAAAAGAAGGTCGGCGCGGTCATCCTCAAGGACGGGCGCATCAACGCCGACATCGTCGGCCAACCCGCCGCGAAGATCGCGGCCATGGCGGGCGTCGAGCTTCCCGGCGACGTGAAGGTCCTCATCGGCGAGGCCGCCACGGTCGGGACGGATGAGCCCTTCGCCTACGAGAAGCTCTCCCCCGTGCTCGCGCTCTACCGCGCCAGAGACTTCGACGACGCCGTGGCCAAGGCCAAGGCGCTGGTCGAGTTCGGCGGTATCGGCCACACCTCCGCGCTCTACACCGACATGCGCAACACGGATCGCGTCAAGGCCTACGGCGCGGCGATGAAGACCGGCCGCGTGCTGGTCAACATGCCCAGCTCCCAAGGCGCCATCGGCGACATCTACAACTTCAAGCTCGAACCCTCCCTCACCCTCGGCTGCGGAAGCTGGGGCGGGAACTCCATCAGCGAAAACGTCGGAGTGAAACACCTCATGAACATCAAAAACATCGCGGAGCGCCGCGAAAACATGCTCTGGTTCAGAGTCCCGCCCAAGGTCTACATCAAATACGGCTGCCTCGCCCTCGCCCTGCGCGAGCTGGGCGACCGCAAGCGCGCGGTCATCATCACCGACAAGCCGCTCTACGACCTCGGCTACGCCGACAAGGTCACGCAGGTTTTGGAAGAGATGAAACTGGAGTACGAGGTCTTCTTCGAGGTGAAACCCGACCCCGACCTCACCACCATCCGCAAGGGGCTCGACCTCTGCAACGTCTTCAAGCCCGACGTGATCATCGCGCTCGGCGGCGGTTCCCCCATGGACGCGGCGAAGATGATGTGGCTCATGTACGAGAACCCCGACGCCAAGTTCGAGGAGATGGCCATGCGCTTCATGGACATCGAGAAGCGCATCTACGCCTTCCCGGATCTCGGCAAGAAGGCGCAGTTCGTGGCCATCCCGACCACCTCCGGCACCGGCTCCGAGGTCACGCCCTTCGCGGTCGTCACCGACGACGCGACCGGCAAGAAGTACCCGATCGCCGACTACGCGCTCACGCCGGACATGGCGATCGTGGACCCCGAGCTGGTCATGAACATGCCCAAGCGCCTCACGGCCTACGGCGGCATCGACGCCCTGACCCACGCGCTGGAGGCGATGGTCTCTGTGCTCTCCACTGAGTTCACCAACAGCATGGCGCTGGAGGCGATCCGCATCCTGTTCAAGTACCTGCCCGACAGCTACAACAACGGGGCCGCGGACATGAAAGCGAAGGAGAAGGTCCACTACGCCGCCACCCTCGCGGGCATGGCCTTCGCCAACGCCTTTCTCGGCATCTGCCACTCCATGGCGCACAAGCTCGGCGCGCGCTTCAACCTGCCGCACGGCCTCGCGAACGCGCTGCTCATCGTGGACGTCATCCGCTACAACGCCACCGACATCCCGCTCAAGCAGACCGCCTTCCCGCAGTACACCTACCCCACCGCCAAGAGCCGCTACGCCCGCATCGCGGACTACCTGCAGCTCGGCGGCAAGACCGAGGACGAGAAGGTGGACAGGCTGGTCAAGGCCATCGAAAGCCTCAAGGCCAAACTCGACATCCCCGTCTCCATCCGCGACGCGGGCGTGCCCGAGCAGGCCTTCAACGCCGCGCTCGACACGCTGGCCGAGGACGCCTTCGACGATCAGTGCACAGGCGCGAACCCGCGCTACCCGCTGATCCGCGAAATCAAAGCCCTCTACCTGAAGGCCTACACCGGCAACTAACAACCACACGGCGGGTGGCGCGGCAACCGCGCCACCCGCCCACTTCAACATGAACACCCCGACCGCTTCCATAACCCTCTGCATGGGCAGTTCCTGCTTCTCGCGCGGCAACGGCAGGAATCTCCCGCGCATCCAGCAGTTTCTCTCCGAACGGGGACTTTCCACCCGCGTCCGACTCAAAGGCTGTCGCTGCGGAGGCTGCTGCGCCACCGGGCCCAACATCTGGGCCGACGGCACCCTGATGCCCGGCATGACCGGCCCCGCGCTGGACGCCTTTCTTCTCTCCCTCCTCCCCCGCTCGACACCCGACGCCTGACCTCCGCCATGACCTCTCCCGTCTATTCCATCGACGCCCAATGCCGCGACTGCTACAAGTGCGTCCGGCACTGCCCCGTCAAAGCCATCCGCGTGGAAGACGACCACGCCACCGTCTCCCCCCACGCCTGCGTCTTCTGCGGCCGCTGCGTCGCCGTCTGCCGCCACTCGGCCAAACAAGTCCGGGACGACCTCCCCCGCGCCCGCGCGCTCCTGCGTCAGAAACGCCCGGTGTACGCCTCGCTCGCCCCCTCTTTCGTCGCCGAGTTCCCCGGCGTGCGCCCCGCCCAACTTACCGCCGCGCTCAAGCGTCTCGGTTTCGCCGCAGTCCACGAGACCGCCGAAGGCGCCGAACGCGTCTCGCAGGCGGTCGCCGCCCTGCTCGACCGCGCCGACGCCGGCCTCTTCCTCTCCACCGCCTGCCCCGTCGCCGTCGATCTCATCCGCCGTTACTATCCCGCGCACGCCGCCGCCCTCACGCCGGTCATCCCTCCCATGCTCGCGCACGCCCGCCAGCTCAAAGACCATTACGGCGAGGACGCGCCCGTCGTCTTCATCGGCCCCTGCATCGGCAAAAAGCGCGACGCCGACAACAACCCCGGCCTGCTCCACACCGCGCTCACCTTCGAGGAACTCCGCCGTTGGCTGGTCGTCACCGGGATCGATCCCGCCGACATGCCCGACGCCCCGTCCTGCGCACCCCCCGGCGAAGGCGCTTTCTATCCGGTCGAGGGCGGCATGAACCAGACCATCCGTGCCTGCCTCACACGCCGCGACCTCGACGACGCGCTCCTCACCGTCAGCGGGATCGGCCCCATCGTCTCGGCGCTCGAAACCTTCGATCCCGCCACGCTCCGCCGCCCGCTCTTCCTCGAACTCCTCGCCTGCCAAGGCGGCTGCGTGGCAGGCCCGAAAACCTCCGCGCGCGACACCATCCGAGCCCAACTCGATGTGCTTGCCCGTGCGCAACAAGCCGTCAGCCGCCCGCCCGCGCCTGCCGCCGTCACCTGCGACTGGCCGGCAGAACCCGTCGCCGTTCCCAGCTTCGATGAGCCCGATATCCTCACAGCCCTCCGCCGCCTCGGCAAGTACCAGAAAGAGGACGAGCTGAACTGCGGCGGCTGCGGTTACGACAGTTGCCGCGCCCTCGCCTGCGCACTCCTCCGAGGCGTCGCCGAACCCCAGATGTGCGTCTCCCATATGCGGCAGCTCGCGCAGAAGAAAACCAACGCCCTCTCGCGCGCCCTCCCCTACGGCCTCGTCATCGCCGACGCCCACCTGCGCATCATGGAATGCAACGAGCGCTTCGCGAAGCTCTTCGGCGACACCCTGACCACCGCCTACGAGGCCCGCCCCGGCCTGCGCGACGCCGACCTCACGCGCATCCTGCCCTTCCCGCACCTCTTCAGGAGCGTCCTCGACTCCGGCCACGAGATCATCCGCAAAAGCCTCAAGATCAACACGCGCATCTTCAGCGTCACGGTCTTCAACGTCGAGCCCCGCGCCGCGGTCGGCGCACTCCTCCTCGACGTCACCGAGACCGAGCAGCGCCGCCAGCAGCTCATCGAGAAGTCCCGCACCGTCATCCAGAACACCACCAAGACCGTCCAAGAGATCGCCTTCATGCTCGGCAAGAACTCCGCCCAATCCGAGCTGATCCTCACCTCCGCCATCGACATGTTCGCCGCCGAGAACCCCGACGAACCGGAGGCCGCCCCATGACCTTCCTCGACATCGGCGCATCCACCCGCCGAAAGTTCGGCAAGGCCTGCTGCGGCGACGTCTTCCTCTCCCGCCGCTCCGCCGACGGCGCGCACCTCTGCGCCGTCCTCGCCGACGGCCTCGGCAGCGGCCTTCAGGCCAACGTCGCCGCCTCCCTCACCGGAACCATGGCCCTCGAATACATCACCGCCGACCTCGACCTCCGCCGCGCCGCCGAGATGATCATGGACGCCCTGCCCCTCTGCCCGGAACGCCACATCTCCTACTCCACCTTCACCATGCTCCGCGCCGACACCGACGGCACCGTCCGCCTCATCGAATACGGCAACCCCGCCGCGCTGCACCTGCGCGGCGCAACGCCGCTGCCCCTGCCGCGCGAACCCTTCACCCTGCCGCGCTGGAACGGCCGCGAGATGACGTGCGCCACCTTCCGCGCCGAACTCCACGACCGCATCGTCGTCTGCTCCGACGGCGTCACACAAGCCGGCCTCGGCTCCGACCGCTTCCCCTTCGGCTGGGGCTCAGGCAACCTCGCCGACTTCATCGCCGCACACCTCGCCGAAGCCCCCGACCTCAGCGCCGCCGACCTCGCCCCGGAACTCGTCACCCACGCGCTCGGCTACGACAGCGGCATCCCCGGCGACGACATCACCGCCGCCGTCCTCCACTACCGCCCCACGCGCACCCTTCAGGTACTCACCGGCCCCCCGTTCTCGAAAGACCGCGACCGCGAATACGCCGCCCAGCTCCTCGCCCCCGACACCCGCACCGTCATCTGCGGCGGCACCACCGCCGAGATCGTCTCCCGCGAACTCGGGCGTCCCCTCGCCATGTCTCTCGAACATCCCGACCCCGAAATCCCCTCCACCTCCGAGATGCCGGGCGCCGCGCTCGTCACCGAAGGCTGCATCACCCTTTCTGCCGCCGCCGACATGCTCCAGTCCGGGCACGTGCCCCCGCGCACCAACGGCGCCACCCGCCTGCGCGACCTCTTCCTCCACAGCGACCGCATCGTCTTCCTCGTCGGCACCGGCGTCAACCCCGCCCACCACGACCCCAACCTGCCCGTCGAGCTGGAAATCCGCCGCACCCTCGTCCGCCGTCTCAAACGCCTGCTCGAAGAGCACCATTTCAAACAGGTTCTCATCCGCTTCTATTAGGAGTCCGCTATGATCCACCTGCAGATCTGCCAAGGCACCACCTGCTACGTCATGGGCGCGGCCCAGCTCGCCTCGCTCGCCACCGCCCTGCCCGACGACCTCCGCCCGCACGTCCGCGTCACCGGCTGCCGCTGCCTCGGCCTCTGCCGTGACGGCGCCTTCGGCGGCGCCCCCTACGTCACCATCGACGGCGATGTCCTCGCCCGCGCCAACCCCGAAATCCTCCTCGAAGCCCTCCGCGCCCGCATTCGCGCCACCCTTCTCCCATCATGAAACTCAACAACGAATCCGACCGCGTCAAACGTGAAGTCCTCGCCCGCGTGGCCCGCGCGCTCTACGCGGACACCCCTGCCGCGCTCGACCGCATCCCGCTCGAAATGCGCCCGCGCGGCAAGCCCTTCTCCCGCTGCTGCGTCTACAAAGACCGCGCCGCCCTCCGCTACCGCGTCATGGCCGCACTCGGCTTCCGCGGCGAGGACGAGACCGACGAACTCAAGCCCCTCGCCGACTACGCCGCCGAAGTCCCCCTCCGCACCCGCAACCCCGAGCCCTTCATCTCCATCCTCTCCGAAGGCTGCTCCGCCTGCCTCGAAAGCCAGACCACCGTCACCAACCTCTGCCGAAGCTGCCTCGCGCGCCCCTGCGCCGCCAACTGCCCCCGGCAAGCCGTCCACGTCAAGAACGGCCGCGCCGAGATCGACCGCTCCCGATGCGTCAACTGCGGCATCTGCGCCAAAGCCTGCGCCTTCCACGCCATCGTTCAGGTGCCCCTCGCCTGTGCCGACGCCTGCCCCGTCGACGCCGTCGGCAAGACCGACGACGGCCGCGTCGCCATCGACCACGAAAAGTGCATCCGCTGCGGCCGCTGCCAGTCCGCCTGCCCCTTCGGCGCGATCATGGCCTGCAGTCAGCTCGCCGACGTCATCCTGAAGATCAAGGCCGGCAGAAACGTCGTCGCCCTCACCGCGCCCGCGCTCGCCGGCATCTTCCCCAACGCCCCGGCCCGCCTCTGCGGTGCGCTCCTGAAGCTCGGCTTCTCCGCCGTCCACGACGTGGCGGCAGGCGCGGACGAAACCGCCTCCCGCGAGGCCCGCGAACTCCACGAACGGCTCGCCGCTGGCGACGCGTTCATGACCACCTCGTGCTGCCCCGCGTGGATCGAGACCGTCCGCCGCCACCTGCCCACGCTCGCCCCCTTCGTCTCGCACACCCCTTCGCCCATGCGCCTCGCCGCCGACGCCGCCCGCGCCGCACACCCCGGCGCCGTGCTCGTCTTCATCGGCCCCTGCGCCGCAAAACGCACCGAGGCCACCCTCGCGGGCAGCCCCGACCACGTGCTCACGGCGGAAGAACTCGGCGCGATGCTCATCGCGCGCGACATCGATGTCGACGCCTGCGAACCTGCCGCCCCCGTCGTCGCCGGAAGTCCCCTCGGACGCGGCTTCGCCGTCACCGGCGGCGTCGCCGCCGCCGTCGCGGCGCAGCTTCCCGGCGGCGTCACCTCTCCCGGCGCCTACACCGTCAACGGCCTCACGCCGAAAACGCTCCGCCTTCTCGCGGCCTTCGCCAAGACCGGCAAGGCCCCCGCCCCGCTCGTCGAGGTCATGTGCTGCGAAGGCGGCTGCGTCGGCGGCCCGTGCAGTTTCGAAGACCCCGCCCGTGCCGCCGCCCGCCTCACTTCATCAAAATGACCGTCCCCTGCGGGGGATAGGTGTGAACCGTGTAGAGCACGTTCGGCTGATCCCCCATGTCCACCGCCTCGCGCGAATGGAACCAGAGCATCTTCTGCGAGCCCGGATTCGCCGAATACACGTGCACCACCAGTGTCGGCTGCCCCAAGGCCTGCGCCGTCTGGACCATCTTTGTGATGTCGAAGGCGGCGACACCGCCCACCTCCAGCGTGGTCACGTCAATGCGGTTGCCCGCCTCGTTCTCGGCGGGCACCGACGGCGCCTGTGTCGCCGTCGCGCCGACGCCGCGGATGGTCGTCCACGTGAGCGCGGAAGCGCCCGTTTCCGTCCATTCCGTATCCTCGACCGACTCCGCCACCAGCGTGAACACCTTGTCGCTATTGAACGATTGCACCGTCAGGCGCAACGCCGCGCCCGCCACCGGCGGCAGCCCGTCAAGGTTGAGCCGCAGATAGGTCTCTCGCGCGGTGTCGCCCGCGTCGTTTTTGACGCCGAGTGTTGCCGCCGCGCCGTTCACCGCATTGGAGTTTATCCCGCTCTGCGCGAAGCTGTCGTCGGAAACGCGCCGCTCAAACGTGCGCGGCACGCTCACCGCCACGTCCTTGACGATGCCGGTTACGCCGTCGCTGTACAGCGCCTCGATCCGGTAGGTGTATGGGTGGCTGTCGCCGTTCCACAACGCCGCATCGCCCACGGACGTGCCGGTAATGTTCTCCGCCACCACCGTCTCCTCCCCGTTGGGCGCGATGCGCGTGACCGTGTAGGAGACCGCGCCGCCCACGGGCCACCACGAGACCGTCACCGTGCGGTTGCTCGCCACCGGCTCAGCCACGACCACCGGATTCGCCGCCGACGCGCTCGTGAAGACCAGCGCGGGACGGCGCTCCTCTGCCGCGTTCTCGCGCGACGCCACGGAATAGAACGACTGCGAATGCGCTGTCGTGTCGTCGCCGCATACCAACAGCGTGAGGTCGCGCCCCGCCGCCGCCGCCGCGCGCACCGCCTCGGTCGCGTCCGCCTCGATGAATGTCACGTGCGTCGAGCTGTCCTTGACCTTGTACGGAAGGAACACACGCCCCAGCTCGTTCTCTGCCCGCACATGGCTGTTAGTTGTCGGTCTGGTGTACCCCTTCGGCGGCAGGTTCCACGTCACCCGGCCATCGTCCCATGCGCCGACCGTGCCGGTGACGTCGTAAACGATGACGCCCCCGCCGATGAAACCGCCGTCGCGCGGCGCGATATTCAGCCGGAAACGGGCCGACTGCACCTCCTCTAGCCCGCGCACGTCGAACCGGAAGAAATCCTCGCGGCAGGGGGCCGACCTGCTGGCTTTCAGATTCATCTCAGCCGAGGCCCCGAGCACCGTGTTGGCCTGATTCTGGTCGATAAAGGTGTCGGCGGTGGCCACGATGCGCTGCATGCCCGCGCTCAGCGCCAAGGCGGGCGCCGCGTCGGACGGCTCGCTCGCCCCCGCCGCGGTGGTCGCCACCACCCGGTACCGATAGCTCTGCCCGGTCCGCGCCGCACGATCCGTGTACTGCCGTTCCGTCAGCCCGCTCGCCACCGTCGCGAACGCGCCCTCTGCCCCCTCCGCGCGCTGGAGCGCGTAGCTCGTCGCGCCTGCATACACAGGCCATGTCACCCGCACCAACCCGTTCGAGAAGCCCGCGTCCGGAGCGCCCGGACGCTGGAGCGCGTAAAGCAGCGCCGGACGCCGCGCCGCCGTCGATTCTTCGCGGCGGTAGAAGATGCCGTTGTTGTCGGTGTAGCTGTCGATGCGGTAGAGGTGCAGCGTCATGATGTCCGAGACCCGCGCCACCCGCTGGACCAGCGGTGTGATGTCGATCTCCTGCTGCACGCTGGGCATGCCGATGCGGAAACGCACCTTCTGCACCTGATCCGGCCACGTCAGATCCTGCGTGCGGATCGGCAACGCATAACCGTAGGGCGAGTTGTTCCACGTCACAGTCGTCTCGCTCCAGTCGCCGCTGGCGAACGCCTCGACATCGACATACGTGGTGAACAGGGTCTTGTTGGCTTCGAGTGACGTGCTCGGCATCAGCCGCAGCCGCGCGTTCTGCACCGACGCCATCCCCGCCACGTTGAACTTGATGAACACCTCGCGCTGGAAGGTCGTGTCGGCGAACGAACTCTTGAGCACCAACTGATCGCCGTTCAGATTATTATTTCGATCCGTGCCCGCGCGCACCAAAACGTCGGCCTGCGCCTCCTGCACGCCGCGCGTGACCGCGTCGCACGTGGCGGAGACCACCGGCGAGGCCGGGCTTTCCCACTCGGGCGTCACCGCCGTGACCGTGTAGTAGTAGCGCGTGCCGGGGGTGCGGCCCGTGTCGTAGTAGGTATATCCCTGCACGTTCTGGGCGATCACCGAGAACGGCCCCTCGGCCGCGGTCGCGCGCTTGACGGTGTAGGTGACCGCCGCGTCCTCGACCAGCCGCCAGACCAGCGCGATCTCGTTCGCCGCCGCGCCCGGCTCGGCGGTCAGGCCGATCGGCCCGTCCCCGTAACAGACCAGCGCGGGCCGTTTGGTGGCGTCACCGTATTCTCGTGTCGCGAGCAGCAACGGGCTTGCGTCGTAGATCGCGCTCGTGTGGAACTGCAGCGAGAGCCGCCCGTCCGCCTGTGCGCTGGCAACCACGGCGTCGGTCAGGTCGATGTCAAGATACTCGCCCTTGGCCGGAACCTTCGCCGAGGTGACGAAGAGCGGGTCAACCGTGTCGATCAGCCCGCTCGGCAACACCACGCCGGCGGGCGGATTCGCCCACGTGATGTTCGTCTCGCCCCATGAGTTGTCGAGCACCCGGCGCACGATCAGCGTCTGGTTGGTGGCCGCGCCGGTTGCCGCGCGATCCGTCAGGTAGAGGCGCAGCTTGGCCGTCCGCACCGAGGAGAGCCCCTTCGTACTGAACCGGATGAACGATTCACGCGTGGTGGCCACATCCCAGTGCTTCACCGTCATCTCGGTGTTCTTCCCGTAATTGGTGTTCGGCGCACTCATCTGGACCTGCCCGTCCGCCTCAGGCGCGACCTCCGCCGAAAACCCGATGCGCGAGGTTTCGGAGAAAACCGCGACGTTTTCCCCCATGTCGCTCAGCGACTGCGCCGCCACACCCGCGTGAACCGTGCGCGGCAGCGCCAGCGCGAGATTCGTCACGGTGATCCACGCATCCGCCGCGCCCTCCTTGCAGAAGAAGGACAGCACCCCGCCCACATACTCGGCCTTCAGCCTGACCGGTGCCGAAGTCGAAAACACGACCGGTACCGTAATCGACGAGACCTCCGCGCCTGCCTCCGCGCGCGTTTCCACGACAAACCCGTCGTCGCCGACAAAACACGCGGCCCTGACCGCATCGTTTGCGGCCGTGGCGCGGATCAGCAGCCCCGCCTTTTTCACCGGGCCGCTTTGCGAAGCCACGCAGGTTTGCAGGGCGAAATCCCCCGTGATCTCCTGATAGGCGAAATGCCCCGCCTCCGCCGCCCCGTCCGCGCAGCCTCCCGCCGTGAGGGTAAACCGCTTCTGCGCGAAGTCATATTCCGCAAAGCCGTTGTTCCGCGGCACGCCGAAATCCCTGCTGCGCCAAGGGCTCGGCAACGGGCTGACCAACGATAACGGAATGTCGGCAAAGGTCTGGGCACCCGTCCGCGCCCACTGCACGGTCAGTTCGGCGGTGCCGCTGTTCTGCGCGTGATAGACACGCAGGGTCACCGCCCGTCCCGCCTCCAGCCGGACGGGGACGGAAAACGTCGCGCGCGCGGCACCGAAAGTCGCGGCATCGTCGATGAGCAGTTCGTCGCCCAGCCACACGCGCCCGGCGTCGTCGAAGCGGGTCTGGAAGATGTAGTCGTCCGTCTGCTCCGGCACCAGCGTGGCGTTATAGTAGGCGCGGTAGCCGTCCTTGTAGATCACCGAGCTGTTCGTGATCGACGTGTTCAGGACGGCGGAAACCACGCGGGAGGTGCGCGCCACGAACTCCGCCCCGTGCGTGTAGGACTCGGCCCAGTACCCGCTCACCGCGGGCGTGGCCAGATTCGTTTCAGGAAGAATGCGTGCGGCCGCGCTGACGCCGACCAGATTGGTGGTGAAGTCCTCACTCACCGCCTGCACGCGGTAATAGTAGGTATATCCGGGCGTGACGGCGTTGGTGTAAACCGTCTCGGCGAGCCCTTCCGCCACAACCTCGAAAGGCCCCGTACGCCTAGCCCCGCGCGAAAGGACATACGTGAAAGGGCCTCCCCCTTCCATCGTCGGCGGCTGAGCGGCCCACGCCACCGCCAGCGACGCTGCATCAGCTTTTGAGGCCGTCACCAGCGGGCGGGCGGTCACATCGGCGAAACGGTTGGTGACGGCCTTGGCCGCGAGCGTTCCGTATTTCGAGACAAACAGCCCCGCCTGAACCGTCTCCGCCATCGGCACCGTTACAGAATTATAGTACTGCCAGTCAACCGGCGTCGCGTTCGTGGTGTAGTAGCTGGTGAAGGTGTCGCCCTGACGGACAAGCCGCAGGTAACACCACGCCTCGGTGTTGGTCAGCGTCGGGTTCTGCCACACCATATTGGCAGCCGTGGCGGTGCGGTACTGGCCGCGGAGTACCGAGGGATTACTGTCGTCGAAACCGGCGCGGTAAAAAATGACCGTCGCCGACTCTTTCTGATTGTTGCTGCGGAACATCAGGCCCGCACGGGCTTTGATGCCCTCTTCGTACGCGACACGCTCCACTTTGGCGATGATTTCGCCGTCGCCGGCCAGCGCCCGAAACGCGAACCGCCCGCCGTCCTGATTCGTGCCGTACATCTGCGTGCCCGAGCCCGAAACCGTGAACACCTCTTCATCATACCCCGCGTGTCCCGGATTCGCCGCGTCATACGCGCCGAAAGGCATATTCCACCACTCCGAAGGCAACGCTTGCGCAAACACGCCGCAACTCACGGCAACAACCAGCCCGACGCCCACTGCATACCGTTTCATTTCCGCCTCCTTTTAACGCCACCCCGCCCTGAACATCCCGATCATTTCAGCCAAATCACCGTCCCCTGCGGAGGATAGGTGTTCACCGTGTACTCGACCGACGGCGCGTACTCCGGCAACATGGCCCCCTCCTTCGAGACGAACGACACCTGCTTCGCCCCTGTGCCGTCCTGAGTCGCCGAGAAGACGTGAACCACGACACTTTCCTGCTCCGGATGCGCCGCGAGAAACGCCTTGAGACCCGCCGTCACATCCATTTCCACCGTCGTGCCGAGCGTGACGCCCGCGACACTGCCGCGCCACAGCTCGCCTGCCACCGGCGACGTGGCATCCTCAAGCCGCGTCACCGGCGCGTTCGCCCACGTCAGCGCCTCCTCCCCCGACTCCGTCCAGCCCGTGTCGGCCACCGCCTGCGCCACCAAGGTCATCGCCGAATCATTCACTGCCGCCACACGCAACCGCACCACCGCCTGCTTCAGGGCCGACGCCTTGACGCCCGGCAAGCGCAGATACGCCTGACGGTTGTACTGCGGATCTTGATCGCGTTTGATGACCATATCTTTCTCCGCGCCGTAAACCACCGACGCGCCATCGCCGCCGCGGATGTAGCTGTCCGCCAGCACCGTGAACGCCTGCTGCCGCCCGATCGACACCTCAAGCTGCGCGGGCTCGGACACCGTGCCGTCGGCGCGGACTGCCACCACCTCGTACGTGAAGCGCGTGCCGTCGTTCGGCAACGCGCCCAAATCCAAGGCGGTCTCGGTCAGCCCTTCTGCCACCACCTCATGCCCGCCTCCGGCCAGCAGACGGCGCACCGTGTACGTCGCGGCACCGGGAACCGCCGACCACGCCAACGACCCGTTCCGGGTGGGCACGTTCTCGACCACCCTCGCGCCGCTCGGCGCACCGAACGTCCCAGCGTCCACCAGCAGCACGGGTCTGCGCGCCGCCGTGACGTTCTCCTTGAACGCCGTCTGCCACAACGCTTGAGACGCCGTCGTCACCGTGTCGCCGCACAACCTGAAGGTCGACTGACGCCCGGCGGCAGCAGCCGCGCGTACCGCCTCGGTCACGTCCGCCTCGATATAAGAGACAAAGTTCTGGTCGCGAACCGGATACGGGATACGCGCCAACTCATTCGCGGCACGCGGAGCGCTGTTCGCGCGTGGCACGATCAGCCCCGGGATCATCGTGTTCCACGTCACGATGTTCTCATTCCACTCGCCTGCGATCTCGTCATAGATCAGCACAGCGCTAGCCGGATACGGGTTGCCCGTCGCCGCGACATTCAGGCGCAACCTCGCCGAACGCACCCGATCAAGACCGGAAACGTCGAAACGGAAGAAGTTCTCGCGCGTCGGGGCCGAGGGCGTCGCCTTTAACGAAGCCGACTGCGCCTGCCCGTAATTCGCATTCGCGTTGCCTCCGCTTTCCACGCCGGTGTCGGCCAGCGGCAACCGCTCTTCATAAACAAGCCGCTTCTCCAGATAGACCGGATCGGACTGCGGCGTCTCGCCGCCTGCCGTCACCGCGCTTACCGTGAACCAACCCGACACCTGGGCGATCTCGCAGGAAGGCGTCTCCAGACCAGAAGCCACCACGGCAAACTCCCCTTCGCGCGTCTCGGCACGTCGCACCGTGTAGCTCACCGCGCCTCGGAATAGCGGCCAAGAGAGCGCAAGCCCGCCGGCAGCACTCTCAGCCTGCGGCACGCCCGGACGCACGGAGGTGACGATAAGCCGAGGTATCCGGTTAGTGTTCACTCCCGTCGCCTCCTTGGAGTAGAAACTGATGGTCACGCTCGTATCTGTGTCCACCCTGTTGAGGCCGAGCGTCATTCCCGCACCCGCGCGACCAGCCATGCGCACCATTTCGGTGATGTCGATCAGCAGGTTCGTGTTCGCTATCGAAGGTACCAACGCAACCCGTATGACCGACCCGTCCGCAGGCAGGGAAGTACGCTGTGTCGTCGGCAACGTGATCCCGGCGGGCGGATTGGCGTACGTCACCGCCGTCTCGCTCCAAGCGCTGTCCGGCGCAAGCCAGACGTCCATGACACGCGGTATCGTGCCGCTTGCCGTCGCGCTAATGGTGAGAGACAAGACGGCCTTCTCAGCACCGCCAAATCCGTCCACATCGAACCTCAGAAACGCCTCGCGGGCATAGTCGTTTTCCTTGAACCCTTCATTTTTGAGCACCAACGTCGTGTTTCCCCCATAGTTGTTATTGCGGCTAGAGCCCCCTTGCACATACGTGTCCGCGAGAGGCGCGTTGGTCACGACCGCCTGCGCGGTCGCGGCCAGAGAAGCGGAGGGCGAGCGTGGCGTCTCCCCCTGCCCTGTAAGAGCCGTTACGGCATAATGGTAAACCTGCCCGGACGTCAGCCCCCCTTGCGAGAATGAAAGCCCCGAGAGATCGCCGGACACTTGCTCGAAGCCTTCCGGTGTTCCAGTCGCACGCCACACACGATAAGCCGTGGCACCGGCGAACGCCTCCCATGAGACCTCGGCCTGCGTCCCTGAATCACCCAGACGCACGGTCGGCGTACCCACGGCGGCAGGCACGACGGCCAGCCGGGGCCGCAGGCTGGCCGTACCGTGTTCGCGGGCCGCCAACGAGAGCTGCGGCGACGTGCTGTTGTTGATGGTGAGCGAGGAGATGCCGAAACTCAACACCCCGTCCTCGCCGATTGCCCGGTTGACGGCAGCCGTCAGGTCAAACTCGACCCACTCCCCTATCCCCGGGACATTCGCGGTGCCGATCCACAGGGGATCGAGCGTATCCAGATAGGCGGAGGGCAGCGGGTAACCCGCAGGGGGATTGCTCCACGTCAGATCCGACTCAGTCCACCGGCTGTCGACCACGCGGCGGAACGCCAGCGCATCATTCGCAAGCCCCAGCGTGTTGGTCACGACATACAACCGGAGCAGCGCAGAGCGCACAGGCGCCTGCCGCCGCAGGTCGAACATCATGAATGCCTCACGCGTGTACAAGGCGTCCTGACGTTTGATCTGAAGGGTTGTCCCCGAACCAAAGGACGTGTCGGGCGAACCGTTCTGCACATACGTGTCGGCAGATGGGGACAGATCAACCGTCGCATACGCCGTCTCGCCGAGCGTGTCGAACACAGCGGCGACTGGCGTCGCGGGATCACCCGAAACGACCGCCATGCCGACCAGCGCCGACGGAGGCAGCGCCATCAGTACCGAGCCCACCGGCGTCCAAACACCCTCACCGTCAGCGCGGCAGGCGAACGTCAGCGTGTGCCCCGTGCGCGTGATCGACAGAAAGACCGCCTGACCTTTGGCAAATGACGGGCCCGTCGCCAGCGTCTGCGTCGCACCGTCGGTCGCGGTCCGCGCAAGCGCTACCACCTGAACGGTATCAGCACCCTCCACCAGATAAACACCCGCGCCCACCGCATTCGCCGCAGCGCTTTCGCGGAACAGGAGCCCCGCCGTGGCCTGTGCCGCGTTATCAGCCGAAAGCGCCACACGCGCCGTCAGGTCGAAGTCGCCGGTGCGCTCGCGCCACGCGTAGCGGAAACTGTCCGCCGTGCCGCCGATCCCCATGCCGGTGCCCGCCACGGTGAACGCAGCCGCGTCCCAGTCGTACTCGGCGTAGCCGCCGACATCAACCGCGCCGATGTCCGCCTGCGACCACTCCGTGGGGAACGGCGTCAGCGCCGAGACCGGAACCGGCGAGAAGGCGTTGTCCGCCTGCCGCGCCCATTGCAAAAACGCCCGTTTGTCGCCCGTGGCCTGCTGATACTCGACGCGCAGACCGTACGAGCGGCCTGCCTCAAGCCAGACAGGCTTGGAGACAGACACCATGCCATTGTCGTTCGCGTAAATGTCCTCCAGCACTGGCACCGCGTCGAGGCTCACCTGCATCGTGTCGTCCGCCTCCGAACCGAACACGTACAGACCGCTCTCCTCCGGCGTGACGGCACCGTTGAAGACGACGCGGAAATTCTCTCCGCCCAACCCAGCGACCGTGTTGGTCCAGTTGTCGTCCACCGCCGTCTCCAGCCGCTCCGCGATCGGCACAGTCGCGCTTGCCGGAGCGTAGTAGGCGGCCCAGAGCCCGTTCTGCGCGGGCGCGGCGCGGACGGGCTGCGCCTGCCTCAAGGCGCAGGCGCCGCTGGTGCCCAGCAGGTTCGTCGCGCCGGGCGTCACAGCCTGCACACGGAAATAGAGCGACGTGCCCGTCATCCAGTCTGACGCCGTCTCATACGGGGGCGTCACGCCGTCGGCCAGAAGGATGAACGCTCCCGTATAGGAGGTCGAGTACGAGAGACGGTAGGAAGCGCCCTCGGGCACCTCAGGAAGGTCGGTCGCCCAATCTACCACGCGGCGGTCGCCGATCGCGTTGCGTGTGGCGGTCACTAGCTCACGCACCGTCACGTTGCTGAAGGTGTTGGTCATGACCTCCACCTGCCGCACGGCGGCACGGTTCACGAAAAGCCCGGCCAGCACGTCCTCTCCCAACGTGATGGTTGCATCATACGCCTTGAACCATGCCGTTTCCGACTCGTTCGTCGAAAGGTAGCCGTACAGTTTCGAGCCCTGCCGCACCAGCCTCATGCGGATGACCGGCATGTCGTAGTTGGACAGGTAATTCGTCGTCCCCTGCGCCACGCCGGCGACGGGCGTCTGCGAGCCCGAATTCGTCCCCTTGGCTGAACGGTGCTGGAACCGGACACGCGCGGGCTCCGTCTCCGTTCCCGGCTGCCGCATGAGTCCCGCGAAACGGTCATGGCGGTCACCGGACGAGCGGATCAGCAAGCCGGCCCGCGCATCGTCGTTCAGGATCTCGCGGCTCAGCAACGGCACGTCCGCGACAAGCTCGCAGTCACCTTGCAGGCGTCTGAACACGTAACGCCCGCCGTCCGTGCTGGGCGGCGATCCGCCAAACCCCTGCCCCGACCCGCTCACCGTCACCGTCGTAGCGTCGTCGAACCACGATCCGCCTTCCAGCCCCAACGTGTAGAGCCCGAACGGCGCGTCGATCCATCCCGCCGGGAGACTCGCCGACACGTTCATGACAAAGAGACCCAAGACACCGACCACCGCTAAAATCAATTTCATAACACCTCCTTGGCCATACCGCCGGATGCGGCAAAACGGCGTTCATATATGAACACCCTGTGGCGCACCTCACCTTTTGTTAAAAGTGATACCATGCCAAGAATCTTGCGTCAAGTGCCGAAACCCCGCGCAACGGTTCCCGCGCGAGGCCCCCCCGGCATTTTCACCCCGAAAACACGCGAGATGACCTCTTGGCTTTCCGCCGGATTTGGACTACAGTAGGGGAAAGGTTGCAAACATGAACGTTGAACTTATCGGAGCCCCTCCGCTTGCAACGGATGAGCGTGGCAACCTCAAAAGCCATATCGGCACGTTCTTCGTTGCCACGGGCACCCTTGTGACATTGAAGGGGATGCCGCACGCCGTGCAACACCTGACATATCACGCGCATCTGAACCGCGAACGCCAGACGCAAGGCTTGCCCCCCTTGACGGAAGAGGCGCTCATGTCCCTCTCCGCTCAGGCGGTCGATCTGATCATGAAAGGGCGCGACGTGTTGATCCGTCCTGACCCCGACAAGATGGCGCTCGCCTTTCAGGCCGACGAGCGCCTTCAGGAGCTGGTGCCGAAACACCGCATCCGTTTCCTGCATGCCCAGAACCCGAAAGTCCAGCAGGCCATACGGGAACGGGGTGAATACTGGCGCATCAGCCCGCAGCCCCGCAATAAGGACGCCATCATCAAGGCCATCAAGGATGCCAAAGTCGCCATCGGCGGGCAGCCGATCTACTACTACAATCCCGAAACCGGGACGCGCTACCTGACCGTCCAGTCTTTCGGCGCGCTTTCGGCCTTGGACGATGAGGCGCTCCGCCTGCACCTGCGCGAGATCCGGGACTGTTCGTCCAAAATGAACCGAACGCATCACCGCGAAGTCGATTTCTTCGCGACAGATGCCCATCCTTTCGGAAAGCAGGACTTCGAGGGCCTGCCGCTCGAAACGCTCACGTCCGCCGAACTCCGGGCACTTCACGACAAACTCCTAGCCCGCTTCACAAAAGCCGTGCCTCCCAACCTCCACAAAGACGCGCCGGCCGATCCCGAATGGCGCAAACGGATGTTCGCCAGCCTCTCCGAAGAGCGGAGCGATGTGCAATCCGACGCGATGGTCAGCGGGCTTTCCCCCGAGTTCTTCAGGCAGGTCTACTGGCATCCCGGCGGACGGATCGAGAACGGGGAACTCGTCTTCGACGCGGTCTTTGACGCGGCGAAGGCCAACCCTGCCGACCCGGAACTTTCCCGCCTTTGCGACGAGCGCGTCAAGGGGTTCATCTGTAACTACGTCCGCGAGTTCGGGAGCATCCAATATGTGAACATCGGCGGCATCCTGCCCGAGATGCGCCAACGGCCACCGCCCGGCGGCCACCGCGCCTATTTGGCCGAAGTCATGTACGGCGACGCGACAAAACCCGTCCTGCGGATGCTCCGTATCCAGCGCTGGGGTATCCGCGAGCGGCTCGACGAGGGCAAAGACCTGTTGTGGGCCGTCATGGAGGCCTTCGAGTATACGGAATACACGCTTGACCGCCGACTGGGTTGCTGGGAGTTGGGCATGCCGCTGCCCGGCAGCATCGACACCCGCACGATCCCGGAGACCTATTTCGGGAAACAGCAGCAATACCACGGCACGCGCGTCTGGACGACCTATTACGAGCGCGATTTCATCGAGGGGCTTGCCACCGACAAAATACCTGACAGCCGCCTCAAAAACACGGCGTTCTGTCTGCGCGTGGCCCAGTTGCTCGGCTACGCGGCTGCCCCCAACCTTGTCGTCGGACGCACCGACGGCAAAGGCAATGTCACCTTTGACAGCGGTGACGAGATGATCCTTTTCGACGGGAGAGGCTCGCCCCAGCGTATCGTTGTTGCCGACCATGCGGGCACCTTCAACGACGTGAACAGCCCGCTGGCATCCTTTGCGGCGGGTTATGCGCGGCCAGTCCTTTCCCGTCTCGGACGTGTCGTCAACCCCGCAGCCTTCGCCGACACCTATCTGGACGCCTTCTCGGCCCGGCTGTTTGAGATGAAGACGGAGTGCCGCCTCAAGCGGCATGCCTTCGACGCGCTTTTCCATCACAGCAAGCAAGGTCCGGAGACGTTCTCCGACAGATGGGCGAAAGCGCTTGAGCGACTGGAACAGACCGATATCCCCTATCTCATCGGACAAATCCGCGCGACGATCTGCGCGGCGACACGCAGTGAAACCGTGTGCCCGACACCGCAGAAACAGCAAGCGGACTCTTGACATCCGTCACCCGATACGGGAAACTTTAAAGTAATGATTCAGGTGGATTCCCGGCGGGCATTTGTAGGCTCCCCGGTCTGGAGGTTTCAGTGGAAGAGATCGAAGTGATGCGTCATAGTGCCGCGCATGTCATGGCAGCGGCGGTTTGCAGACTTTTTGGTGATGTTAAGTTGGATATCGGCCCCTCGACGGAGGACGGGTTCTACTACGATTTCGATCTGGAGCACCGCCTTGCCCCCGAAGATTTTCCCACGATCGAGGCTGAAATCCGCGCGATCATCGCGGCGGGCGTCCCTTTCGAACGGCAGGAGGTCTCGCGTGAAGAGGCCTCGAAGCTTTTCGCAGGCCAGAAATACAAGCTCGAACGCCTCGCCGACATTCCCGACGGCGAAACCGTGTCGATTTACACGTGCGGCGATTTCATCGACCTGTGCCGCGGGCCGCATGTGGCCAAGACCTCCGACATCGGCGCGGTCAAGCTGACCGCCGTCGCCGGATCGTACTATCGCGGCGATGAAAAGAACCCGATGCTTCAGCGCCTCTACGGGATGGCCGACGTCTCGCAGGAAGCGCTCGACGCGGCGCTCGCCCGCATCGAAGAGGCGAAAAAACGCGACCACCGCCGTCTGGGCAAAGAGCTTGAGTTGTTCAGCATCAGCGACGACGTCGGCCCCGGCCTCGCGCACTGGCACCCGAAGGGCGCGCGCATCCGCGTGGCCATCGAGGACTACTGGCGGCGCGAACACTTCCGGTCGGGATACGAGATGATCTTCACGCCGCATGTCGGCCGCGCCAAGCTGTGGGAGACTTCCGGCCACCTCGGGTTCTACCGCGAAAGCATGTTCCCCTGCATGAACGTCGCCGAGGGCGAAGGCTCGCACGCATCGGTTGAGCAGTACTTCGTCAAGCCGATGAACTGCCCCTTCCACATCCAGATCTACAAGACGCGCCGTTACTCCTACCGCGACCTCCCGTTGCGCTGGGCCGAGCTGGGCACCGTCTACCGTTACGAGAAAGAGGGCGTCCGCCACGGCCTGCTGCGCGTGCGCGGCTTCACACAGGACGACGCACACATCTTCTGCACGCCAGAGCAGGTCGAGGGCGAAATCCGTTTCACCGTGAATTTCGCGCTGCGCATCCTGCGCCGTTTCGGCTTCACGGACATCACAGCCTTTCTTTCGACCCGCCCTGAAAAGGCCGTCGGCCTTCCTGAGCGCTGGGAGCAGGCGACCCGCTCGCTCGAAAACGCGCTCAAGGCCGAGGAGATCGCCTATCAGGTGGACGAAGGCGGTGGCGCGTTCTACGGCCCGAAGATCGACCTCAAGATCAAAGACGCGCTCGGACGCCCGTGGCAGTTGGGCACCATCCAGTTCGACTTCAACCTGCCGGAGCGCTTCGACCTCTCCTACATCGGCGAGGACGGCAAGGAGCACCAGCCATACATGGTGCATCGCGCGTTGCTCGGAAGCCTCGAGCGTTTCTTCGGCATCCTTATCGAGCATTACGCAGGAGCCTTCCCCGCGTGGTTGGCACCCGAGCAGGTGCGCGTGCTCCCGATCACCGCAAACCAGTTGGACTATGCGAAGGGCATCGAAGCCAAGCTCCGCGCCGCAGACGTGCGCGTGACCGTCGACGCCGACAACGAGAAGCTCGGGGCCAAGATCCGCAAGGCACAACTGGAGAAGGTTCCCTACATGCTGGTTGTCGGCGGACGCGACGCGGAGGCAGGCGTTGTTTCCGTGCGCAGCCGCGAGGCAGGCGATCAGGGCGCTATGACGTTGGAGGCCTTTACCGCACTTTTCAATGAGGCGCTGAACGCCTGACGAACGAATCGTTTCCGGCGTCATGCCGGAAGTTGAGAAAAAAACAGAACAAAAACGCATCGAACGTTAAACAGTGGAGGTGAGCTATCGCTTCGTTCATCCGAGTCAACTTCAAAATCCGTGTCCCGAATGTCCGTGTGATTAACGCCAACGGCGACATGCTGGGCGTTATGACGACGCGCGATGCGCAGCGTCTTGCCGATCAGCAGGGACTCGACCTCGTGGAGGTTTCGCCCAACGCAGAACCGCCGGTGTGCAAAATCATGGATTACGGCAAGTTCCGCTACGAGGAAAGCATCAAACGCAAACAGGCCCGCAAGAACCAGAAAACGACGCAGATCAAGGAGGTCAAGTTCCACGCCAGCGTGGACACGAACGACCTTGCCCACAAACTGCGCCAGATCAAGGATTTCCTTGCGGAAGGACACAAGGTTAAGGTGACCCTACAGTACCGCGGACGCGAAAACGCGCACAAGGAACTCGGGATGGAAGTTGTTCAGAAGGTGATCGAGGAGTGCGCCTCCTGCGCGATGGTCGAGCAGTCCCCAAAACTGATCGGACGTACGCTGGGCTGCATGTTGTCGGCGAGACCCGCGAAACCGGGTTCGGGGCAGGCGTCGTCCGCGCAGGCACCGCGGCCGGTTGCGCCGCGACCGGCGCCGG
>Ga0208244_100398_pt1 | contig 45659 bp, 38 predicted proteins | sample SubbioCR12Aug_5A_FD_184828 | JGI IMG/M metagenome (GOLD analysis project Ga0208244, IMG submission 184828) | Serpentinite rock and fluid subsurface biosphere microbial communities from McLaughlin Reserve, California, USA - CR12Aug_5A (SPAdes) | ecosystem: Environmental > Terrestrial > Deep... | reverse complement strand
CAAAATCTTCGCCGGGATGACCGCCCCCATATGCCGTACCTGCTCGCGTCGTTAGAAAACCGTGTAGATACAGCATTTCAGGGGTGCCGGTCATCCCATTTCTTCCGTAGGATTTACCGGAAGAGCCAGAACGTTCAACTCATCAAGGGACTGTTGCAAGAGACCATGACGATCAATCAACCAGTCGCTTTCGCACACATTGATGTCGATTGGTATGAACCTGTGATGACATGCCTGACACGCATCTTTCCGCATCTTATCGTTGGGGGAAGCATTATTCTTGATGATTATCACGATTGGGGTGGCTGCCGGAAGGCTACTGACGAATATCTTCAAACCGTGCCGGGTGAATTCTTGCTTGATGACTCTGCAGGCTCGATGAAGATAACCAGATCCACATCCAAACCGGCTTGATACCCGATTAGCGAAATAGCATTTCCATGAAGCATAAATTAGACAAATTGCGTGCGCAGATAAATCATGTTCTTGACCCACTTATACCCGCAAACTCCAGTTGCGTATTGATTGACTTCCCGCATCATGGAAACGTCGGAGACAGTGCCATCTGGCTAGGTGAAATTGCATACCTCAAGAGCAGAAAATGCAAAATAAAATACATTTGCGATTGGAATAATTATAACCAGGCCGCCCTGAAATCTGCGGTTGGAAAAAATATTATCCTGCTGCATGGCGGTGGAAATTTTGGCGACCTCTATCCAACCCATCAAAAGCTGAAAGAAAAAGTAATCAGTAACTTCCCGGATAACCGGGTTGTTCAATTTCCCCAGTCCATCCACTTTGCGGATGAGGTCAACCTGGCCAAATCGCAAGCCTGCCTGTCACTGCACAAGGACTTTCATTTTGTGGTTCGCGACACAACGAGCCTCAAGCTTGCGCAACAACACTATGACAACCCAACTTATCTTTGCCCTGACATGGCGTTGATGCTGGATTTAAAACCGCTGAAATCACAGCTAAAGACATCGGAAGTTGTCATCCTGTCGAGAACGGATGAAGAGAAGGCCGCGCATCTCACAGCCGGAACGGGCGCGCAACTGAACAGTGTCATGATGGACTGGCTCGACGAACCCGAACCGAAGCATCAATGGCCCTACGACTGGTCGCATCGGCGCCTTGGCTGGGGAAGCTCCAGAATCCCGCCGTTCATTTTGAACAAGCTGGCACTGGGGGCGGCAAATGCCATGGCGAGGCAACGCCTCGCGCGGGGTCTCGACATCCTGGGCCAAGGCAATGTGGTTGTCACGGACCGGCTCCATGCCATCATTCTCAGCTGGCTGGGCGGAACGCCGGTTTTCTTCGTCGACAACAACTACAACAAGCTGTCGAACTTCATCAACACATGGCTGAAAGACAGCCCGGGGCTTGTGCGCTGCGCCTCTTTTGAAGATGCACTGGAGCAAGCCCGGATGGAATACCGGCCAGCCAGCCCTGCCATGACATCGAACCCGGTCTGAATTTCACCATGCCGCAGGACACCCACCCCCAACAAGCGCCTTTGATAAGCGTGCTGATGCCGGCCTACAACTGCGAGGCTTACGTGCTCGAAGCCGTTGCCAGCATCTTGTCGCAGTCATTTACGGATTTCGAATTGCTGGTGATTGATGACGGCTCCACGGATTCGACCAGAAAACTGCTCGAATCCGTGGATGACCCGCGGCTTCGCCTGATCTCGAATGAACGCAACATTGGTCTGATCGGCACGCTCAATCGCGGCCTTGATCTGGCCCTAGGGCGCTACATCGCGCGCATGGACGCCGACGACGTCTCGGCGCCAGAGCGGCTGGAGAAACAGGTTCTTTATCTTGAAGAACACCCTGACGTTCACGTCCTGGGTTCGATGGTGAATCTGATCAATGAGCAGGGAATGGTATTTGGTGCAATCAGCGGCTATCCGACAGACTCTGAAGAAATCCACCGATACTTGCTGCGCGAATGCTGCCTCATTCATCCTTCAGTGATTTTTCGCAAGGACACTGTTGAGGCGGCCGGTGGTTACTCCGTCGATGCCCGGCATGCCGAGGATTACGATCTGTGGCTGCGTTTGTCGGACCATCACAAAATTGCAAACCTGCCCGACAAACTCGTTTCCTATCGCATGCACCGTAATCAGGTGTCCATCCGGAATCTGACCACCCAGCATCAGGTTGCTCAGCGTTGCCGAAGAGCCGCTTTGAAAAGACGTGCCGCCTTGGGTGAAAATGTTAGCGAAATTGAACATGTGGTGAATGCCAGTTTGTGGGCGCGTCTCACCGCAGCGGAATGCACCTTGGGCAACGATTATCACAGCTGGTCTCGCATCTATCGCTGGATGAAGCATCCGGATATGGCGCTGCGCCTGGCTATTAAAGCCGTTATGCGCAGTCCATTTTCAGCTGGGGGGTGGGGCACGCTAATAGTGTGTGGCTTCGACGCCGTCGTACCAAGGTCAATACGACAAACCGCAAAGTGGTATCTCCAGCGACTTGCCAAATTGATGCGAATCGGAAAACATTACTCGTGATCACGGTTGGTTTTCTTCCCTGGTGGCCCGCCAATCCCTATCAAATTCTGCTCAAGCAGGAATTGAACAAATTGGGGGTGCGTGTCATCGGCAATCCTCCCCTGAGCCTGCTGCGCCTGCTGATCGGCCGTGATGGTCTGGACGTGGTGCATGTGCACTGGCCACACGGCACCTACAAGACAACGCTGCAGTTTTTGCATGTGCTGATTGTGCTCATTGCCTATCGAATTCTGAAGAACAATCTGGTGTGGACAGTACACGAACTGGATGCGTATGAATCCCGCCACCCACGCAGGGACGCATGGTTTCGGGCCGTTGTGATGAAGTTGAGCCGCCGCCTGATCGTGCATGGCGAGCACACGCGGCGGGTGTTGATCGAACACCACGATTATCGACGCCCCATCGATGTGGCACGGCACCCTTCCTACATCGGCTGGTATAAGGATGCGGTTACCCGGGAGCAGGCCCGGGCCAAACTCGGTTTGCCTGATGACGCACGGGTTTATCTCTACTTTGGCTACATCAAACCCTACAAGGGTGTAGAAGACCTGATCCAGGCCTTCGGCCAGATAAGCGTTGACGGGGCCATTCTGCTGATCGCGGGGAAACCTCTGGATGAGGCTATCAAGCAAGAAGTGGAATCGATGGCAGCGGCCGACCGCCGCGTGCGAACGTTCCTGGGCTACATTGCCGACGACGACATCCAGGATTTTTTTCGGTCGGCAGATGTGGTGGTATTTCCATTCAAGAACACCCAGACCAGCGGTTCACTGATGCTTGCGATGAGCTATGGCTGTCCGATCATCGCTCCCCGCATAGCCACCCTGCCTGAATACGTGAACAGCGACATGGGGTTTCTCTTTGATCCGGAATCGCCCGGGGCACTCGAGCACGCGCTTGATGCAGCGGCAAGTGCCCCTCTTTCCAGCATGGCTGCCAACGCTCGCCGACGTGCCGAATCCATGCAGTGGGACACGATGGCGCGATCACACTTGGCCAGCTATCAGAGCATTACCGACTAAGCATGGCTCCGCCGATTTCCATCATCATGCCCTGCCTGAATGCCGAACGACATATCAAGGCTGCTGTCGCGAGCGTGCTTGGGCAGAGCTTTTCAGACTTCGAACTGTTGATAGTCGATAACGGTTCAACAGATCGCACACAAGAGATCCTCGGAACATTCACCGATCCGCAGATCAAGACGTTCAGTCTCGACAAGCGCGGCGTCAGTCTGGCGCGCAACTTCGGTTTACAGCATGCACGTGGGGAATACATCGCATTCCTCGATAGCGATGACACCTGGAGCCCTGAATTCCTCGAAAAAATGTATCTTGCTCTCCAGGCAAGGCCCGATGCGGTTCTTGCATACTGTGGATGGCAGAATGTGGGCTTGGATGGGCCCCGCAGTGACCCATTTATTCCGCCCGACTACGAAGGCCCTAATAAATTTGAAGCATTGCTGGAGGGGTGCCGCTGGCCGATTCACGGCGCGCTGACGCGCCGTTCTGCCATCACGGCTGCGGGCGATTTCAACACCGACCTCACTATCGCCGAGGATTACCTGCTCTGGATGGAAGTATCCGTCGCGGGCGACATTGTCCGTGTGCCGGAGGTGCTTGCTCAGTATCGCCACCACGACGGGGGGCAGGCCACGCAAAATCTGGCGCTTTCTGCCCTTGACACCCTCAGGGCGAAACAGATGTTTCTGAGTCGGCATCCCGAAATCGCCGGGCTACTCGGATCTGCCAAAATTGAATCCCTCACCTGGGAAAAGCTGATCCAGCAAGGCAATGCCCTGCATTGGAAGGGTGACCTCATAAACGCACGGCCTGTTTTCCGTAAGGCGCTACTCGCGGGGCACGGCTCGCTCTCAACCAGGCTGCGCATGTTGCCCAGTTTGCTGCCCCTCTGGATACATCGCGCCCTACTATCTACGAAGGCACGGTTGAGTATCTGATGGCCACAGCACAGCGCATCCCCGTTCTCATGTACCACCGTGTGGGCGAACCAGACCACCCGGGTGATATCTACTGCATTCGCCCGGAAGATTTCGATGCACACATGACCGCACTGGCGCGGGCAAACTGGCATTCCGTCTGTATTGAAGATTTCGACGCCTGGCGACGCGGTGAAAAATTGTTGCCCGAAAATTCCTTTGTGCTCACCTTCGATGATGGCTTCGCCGGCGTGCACGATTTCGCAGCGCCTACTCTGAAAAATCTGGGGTGGCCCGCAACCGTGTTCCTGGTGGCGGGAAAACTGGGCGGCCAAAGTGATTGGGAAGTCACGACCGGGGAGCCCATGCGCCCCCACACACTGATGAATGCGGCGCAACTGCGCAGTCTTTCCGCGCAGGGCTTCAGCCTGCACTCGCATTCCCTGATGCATCGCGACTTGACCACGCTTGAGGCACCAACGCTGGAACAGGATTTGTGCGATTCACGTACCCGGATCGCAGAGATTGCCGGCTGCGCGCCGTCATATATCGCTTATCCCTATGGCCGTCACAGCGAAGCCGTCCGCAACGCTGCGCAAAGAGTGGGTTTCACCCTGGCTTTTTCGGTAGAGTCCGGCTTCAACCGCCCTGGCGAAAGGCCCTATCAAATCCGCAGGCTGGACGTATTCGGAAACGACACCCCCACCATGCTGCTGCGCAAGGTTCGCCTGGGAACCAATGAGGGCAGCCTGGCCCATTTGATGCAATATTATTTGCGCCGGATTCTACGACTGAACTGACCATGGATGCCTCGATCATCGTTTGCACCTACAACCGCGCGGAATCGCTACGGGACACCCTGCGCGCGCTAAAGGCCCAGCAAACAATGGCCGAACGAGTGTGGGAAGTCATCGTGGTGGACAACAATTCGAAGGATGATACCCGGCAGGTGATTGCAGAGTTTCAGCGCGACTGGCCGCTGCTGCGCTACGAGTTTCAAGGCGAGCAAGGCTTGTCCCACGCGCGCAACCATGGCATTGACGCCGCACACGGAAATGTCCTGTTGTTTACAGACGATGATGTGTTGCCTGAACCGGACTGGATGGAAGCAACCCTGACCGGACTGGATAAATACCGCGCCGATGCCTGCGGCGGCTACATTGCCCCGATCTGGGAAGCGCCGCCGCCCGACTGGCTAACCGAGCGATTTTATGGCTTCCTGGCTGTGCGCACCGATCGCAGCGATGATTACGACATCACCTCGCCTTCCCAGGCGCCATTCGGCGCCAACATGGCTTTTTGCCGCGAGGTGTTCGAGAGGGTAGGCGGATTCGATACCAGCCGTGGGCGCAAGGGCAATGTTCTTGCAAGTGGCGAGGATGGCGAGCTTTTCGAACGCATCCTGGCGGCGGGGTTCAAGGCCGTCTTTCTAGGTCAGTCCCGTGTGCACCACAAAGTGGAAAGCTTCCGCCTGACCAAGCGGTACTTCCGCCGGTGGCGCTTTCAAACCAGCCGAAACATCGCACAAAGCAAGCTTACGACAGGTGAGCGCCGGCTGTTGAACATTCCTCTGTATGTGTTTCCGCAATTTCTCCGAGCCGTCGCCCGCATGTTGTGGGGACATGTCTCTCAGCCGCGGGACGAAGCATTTAACCGTGAGATGGTCGTGTGCCATTTCCTTGGCCTGATGCAAGGGCTATACCGATCACGCGCATCTTGACCCCGCAGCTCACCATCCTCATCTGTACCCACAACCGGGCTGATCTCCTGGATCGGGTGTTGGTTTCGCTGAATGCGGCAAAGCGCCCATTCATGCCAGTGAAAATTCTGGTGGCGGCGAATGCATGCACCGACGAAACGGTTGCGCGCATGCAGGCGTATCAAGCAAGTCAGATCAAACAGGGATGGTTGCCACTACAATTCATCGAAGTGCCTACTCCAGGGAAATCACATGCCCTGAATCGCGCCATCCCGGAAATTGACACCGAACTTACCGCTTTGGTCGACGATGACCACCGGGTCGACGAGAATTATCTCGTTGCTATAGAACAGGCCGCCACAACCTGGCCAGATGCCGGACTGTATTGCGGCCGCATCCTGCCCGACTGGGACGGCAGCGAACCCGAATGGGTGCATGACAATGGGCCCTACCGAATTTATCCGCTCCCTATTCCGCGCTACGACCAGGCGGACCAGCCCAAGACGATCACCGCCGAGGAAGGGCCCATCCCCGGCGGCGGCAATCTGGTGGTCCGCCGTCACGTATTTGAACTGGCCGGGGAGTTCTCCACCGAACTGGGGCCGCACGGGCATGACCTGGGCGGCGGCGAGGACAGCGAATATGTGTTGCGCGCCATGAATCGCGGCGTGCGATGCCAATACACCCCGGACATGGTGCAGCACCATTACGTCGACAGCGAACGACTCCGGCTCGGCTATCTGCTGAAAAAAAGCTATCAGCGCACCCGCTCTACCTCGCGCATTCACGGCAACGGCCGGGTGCCGCTTTTCATGTGGCGCAAGCTTGCCGAATATGGTTTTCACAGCCTGTTCAGCCTGTCATGGGCCAAGTGCCGCTTCTACTGGATGCGGACAGCCGCTGCATTGGGCGAGGTCCAGGGTCGCCGCGAATCAGGTTTCCGTGGACGGGGGCTCGCCCCACCCCCGGACCGCGGCATGCTGGGCGTTGAAGCCCTGGCACTGCTCACCGGCGCCAGCGGCCTCATCGCCTGGTTTGTCGCCGGCGACGCGCGCTGGGCCGGCATCCTGCCCGCGATGGGCGTCGCAGGCGTCGGGGCAGCAGCGTTGCTCGCCAAATCGCTGATCGATTTTTCCCAGACCGGGCCGCGCATGCGCGAGGAAGTGCTCATCCATTACCGACGCTACACCCTGTTTACACTTACACGCCTGACCACCTGGGCGTTCGCGCTGATGCTGTTCACCGGCGGCGCGGGGGTGTTGCTCTATTTCATGCTCAACACCGTGATCGGTGCGCCGTGGTCGGCGGGCCTGGCCTTCATTGCCGCCATCCTGGGCGTGCTGGGCGCGTTCTCGCTGCAATTCATCCGCAAGCTGCGTTTCAATCCCGGCCTGCTGGTGGCATCGATGCACTACCGCATGAGCCGGCTATACAGACTCTGGCAGTGGATGACCCCGGCCTTCATCACGGCCCTGCAATGGGGGGCAATGAGCCTGGTCGGACTGCTGTTGGTGGCCGCCAGCTGGCAGTTGTCGAAGGAGGGGCGTATCGGCGACCTGATGGCGCTGTGGGCGGCCATGCTGTTTTTTGCGGGGACGATCACCTGGACCGGCTGGCAGCCACAGGCACGCGCGCCGCGCAAACTGCCGGTGCGCACTGCCGATGCGCCGCCCAACATCCTGATGGTCGGCTCCGACACGCTGCGTGCCGACCGCTTGGGCGCGCTGGGCTACCACCGCGCGCTGACGCCGAACATCGATGCGCTGGCCGCAAACGGTGCCCTGTTTGCCAACTGCTATGTGCCATGTGCGCGTACCGCGCCCAGCCTGATCTCGATGCTGACCGGCACCTGGCCGCACACCCATGGCATCCGCGACAACTTTGTTCCTGACGAAGATACGCGGCTGAAAGTTGATGCCCTGCCCACGCTGCTGAAACAGGCGGGCTACCGCACCGCCGCACTCTCGGACTGGTGCGGTGGCGACATGGGCAAGTTTTCCTTCGGTTTTGATTACACCGATCTGCCGGAAGACCAGTGGAACCTGAAGTACCTGATTCGCCAGGGTCCCAAGGACCTGCGCCTGTACCTGTCCCTGTTCACCCACAACCGGCTGGGACGGCTGATACTGCCCGAACTGTATTATCTGGGCGGCGTGCCGCTGACGCAGCCTATGGGCCGCCGTGCGCGACGGCTGGTGTCGCGCCTGGCCGAAAGCCCGCAGCCGTTTTTTCTCAACGTATTTTATTCCACCACCCACCCGCCATTTGCCTCGGAATGGCCGTGGTATACGCGCTTTGCCGACCCGGGCTATGCGGGCGAATCCAAGTTCGCCATGGCGAGGCTCACTGACCCGTTCGACATCATTCGCCGCCAGGGCGCGCCCAAAAAGGAATTCGATCTCGATCAGATCATCGATCTGTATGACGGCTGCGTGGCGGAGTTCGACGACGAAGTGGGCAAAATGCTGGCGCATCTTGAGACCTGCGGCCTGGCTGGCAATACCATCGTCGTCGTCTATTCCGATCACGGCATGGAGTTTTTCGAGCACGACACCTGGGGCCAGGGCAACTCGGCCGTCGGCGAAGCCAGCCCGCGCATTCCACTGGTGATCCGCGACCCGCGCCTGGCGCCTAAGGGAAAAATAGACCAGGTGGTGCGCTCGATCGACCTGGCGCCCACCCTGCTGGACCTCGCCGGCCAGCCATCGGCCACGGCAATGGACGGGGTATCGCTTGCGGAATGCCTGACGGGGAACAATGCCTGTCCCGAACTCGACGCCTTTAACGAAACCGGAATCTGGATCGCCGACATTCCCGGCCTGCCGGAAACACATCTTCGCTATCCCAATCTGCTCGAACTGATTGAAGTGCCGAACCGTGGCAGCGGAACGCTCGCCATCAAACCCGAATATTGCGGCACCATCTTCGCTGCCAAGGACAGGATGATCAGGCGAGGGAAATGGAAACTGGTGTATCAGCCGCTTGAAAACGGCTACGCGCTAAGACTGTTCGATTTGGAAAGTGACCCGGCCTGCCAACACGATGTATCAGCCCGATACCCCGAAGTGCAGGCTGACATGTGGGGCAGATCAAAGCCTTTCATGCCCGACTCTTGTGGGTGAACTGGACTTCCAATTCAGTCGGGACAAAATCGGCAGTACGGATTGGTCGGCGAGCCGATTCGGGGTTCGGCGATGGGCTCCACCGGTTCAGGCAGAACTGCCGTTGGGCTTGCTGCAGGCTCAACCGAACTTGGGCTGGGGGTGGGCGGCTCTTCCGGTTTTGCCGCCTCGACTTCTACGGCCGGTGTCGGCTCGATGGGCTCGGGGTACGGCAGTTTTCCCCCCAATTCCTTGTAGCGGCGCTGCAGGCTCTTTGTGTCAGGGTTATATTGCAGGCCTGTGGTCACAATTTCCAGCGCCTTGGCAGATTGTTTCGTCTTGACGTAGTAATCAGACAGAGCGTTATAGGCTCTGGGCTGCCGCGGGTCCAATTCGATTGCTTTGTTGAAATGTGTGATTGCCTGTCCTAACTGGTTCATTAGGGAATACACCTCCCCTAGATTTAAATGGACGTCGGGCATCAGGCTGTATGTCGGCGCTGCATGCGTGACCATATATTGCAGGTTGGTCCGCGCATTGTTGAGGTTGAATCTTTTGTCTTGCTTACTCCGCGCGCGGTAGTAACGGTTTAGAAAGTTGACCCCGGCACAATAGTGATGAGTGTGCCCATAATCTTCCCCCAAAGTTGATGCCCAAAGCTTGAATTCAGGGCTGCCCTCCTTGAATCTGGCTTTGCAAAACTCAGGCAGGCTGGCCATTTCTTTGTCAGTCGGCATCCACGGTTCCAATGCGTGACTTGATATGGCGACCAATGCCAGCGCAAGGAAAAGTAGTGGCTGGGATAGCTTCATGTGACTAACTCCTCGAATAAATCAATTTTTCTGTGGATTGGGAAACCTCTTTCCAGGTAAACCTTTCCTGTACCCTGGCGTATGCATGGTCGGCAAGACGTTGGTACATGGCGATATCTTCCAACAGCACCCCCAAACTATTGGCGATCGCATATGCGGAATTGCCGTCCACCCTGAGTCCGGTTTGCTCATGCAGCACAGCCGAACCAGTTCCACCCGCCTCTCCAGCCAAGCTGGGCTTGCCACACGCGGCCGCCTCGATAAACACCATACCAAAACCTTCATTGTCGCCGTCGATGTCGCGGTTGGGCATGGCAAACACATCGCAGGCATTCATCCAGCGCGGCAGGTCGAGTTCGCTCACTGCGCCTATCCGGTGGACGATGCCCTGCACATTATGTTCTGCGATCAGGCCATCGAGATAGTCGGCATCTTCACCGATGCCGGCGATGACATAGCGCAGCGGGATGCCTTCGGCGTGTAAGTGCGCGACGGCGCGGATCATCTGGTCGAAGCCCTTGCGGCGCGACAGGCGGCCGACCGAGAAAACCAGTTTTTCATCGGGGCGGATGCCGAGGCTTTCACGCAGACCCGTGGTATCGAGGCCCGGGCGGAAGACCGAGACGTCGACGCCCGGGTAGATGATGGTGATGCGTGCAGGATCGACGCCCATGTCCAGCAATGTGTCGCGCGTATGCTCGCTGTTGGCGACCACCCTGTTGGCATGGCGCAGGGCGAAGCGCATGGCCTTGAATTTTCCACCGCGTCCCCAGGTGGTGAGTTCCTCCCCATGAGCATAGATCACCACCGGGCGAAACGTCAGCCGCGCCACGGTCCATGCAACCAGGCCTTCGGGCAGGGCGCGGAAGGCGTGGATGGCGTCGAAGCTGTGGGTGAGTGCCAGGGTGAACGACTTGAAGAAGAAGCGTGCGTACATCGCCAGGGATTCGGGGCGCAGCCAGGGGACGCGCTTGAGGTTGAGGCGGTGGATGGCGTTGGGATGGGTGGCATCGACTTCGGCGGCGCCCGGCACGTCGGCGGTGACGATGTGGATTTCCTTGCCGCCGAGGCGCTTGTAGACTTCGGCCGCCCATACGGCGGTGCCGCCCTTGGTGGGAAGGAAGAGTTCGGTGAGGACGAGCAGGCGGTTCATGGGGTGGAGGCTGTTTTATTTGACTGGATTGCCCTAAAGGACTCCGATCCACTACGTGCTGAAGCACGTGCAGAGTCGTATGCCGCGCTTGGCGGGGGCTGTTGTGGGAGCACCCGCAAGGGGTAGGCCATGTTTGTCCCCGCAAGGGGGAGGCCGCATTTGTAAAGCCGACAAGTCGACAACAACTGCGCACTAAGGCCGCTGAAGCGGCAACAACCATGCTCGCCCGCCCTCGGGCCGAAAGCGTACGTTCGTACAGTGCAGACATTCGCGGCGGGGGCGCCGCTCCCACAGGCAAGGCCGATGCCGTTGTGGGGGCACCCGCAAGGGATAGGCCATGTTTGTCCCCGCAAGGGGGAGGCCGCATTTGTAAAGCCGACAAGTCGACAACAACTGCGCACTAAGGCCGCTGAGGCGGCAACAACCATGCTCGCCCGGCCTCGGGCCGACTGCTGAGGTGGTGCGGTGCTGACGCTATTCGGGGCGGGGGCGCCGCTCCCACAGGTAAATCCGAGCCGTTGTGGGAGGCCCGCCCTCGGGCCGAATGCGGACGTTCGCACGGCGCAGACATTCGCGGCGGGGGCGCCGCTCCCACAGGTAAATCCGGTGGTGCTGTGGTGGGGCTGCTCGGGAGGAATGCGGGTGTCCATCTGCTTAACCCCGGATCATCGAGAGGATGTCGCGCAGGGCTCGCCAATTGGGGCGCGCGGTTATGGTGGGCAGCACGGCCTTGACTGCGGCGATGCGCTGGCCGCTTTTGCTCAATGCGCAGCCGAGGTTGTAACGGGCGCTTTGCATCCGCGCGGCCACGCCTTGCCTCACGGGGGCCGGGAAGTTGTTCGCCAGCCGGGCAAGGTCGGTCAGCGTGCGCACGTTCTCGCGCTGCGCCGCCACCGGGTCGCGGCGGGTGGCGCTGCCGCCATGAATCACATAGACGCCGAGGCTCTGGCAAACCACGCCGATGCGGCGGCTCTTCGCCACCAACCGGGTCAAAAAATGCACGTCTTCGCACACCTTGTAGCCGGTGGGATAACCACCCAGTTCGATGAAGCGCGCGCGCGACACCGTCAGCGTGTGGGTGTCGCCGAAGTGGTCGGCGACGAAGGCGGCGATCTCGGCGGGGGTTTCGATCACCACCCGCGCCGCGCCCGCAGCCTTGTTCAGCATCATGCGGCCGGATTCGTGCTGCGCCATCGAGGTGCCGAGCAGGGCGCCGGCTTCGTCGCGGTATTCGTAATCGCCGGTCAGGCAATCGAGCGCCGCGTCCTCGGCGATCCACTCGGCATGCCGCTTGATGCGGTCGGGGGCATACCAGTCGTCGGCGTCGAGAAACGCCAGCCAGTCGCCGGTTGCGGCTGCAGCACCGGCGTTGCGGGCGACCGAGACGCCGCTGTTTTTTTGCCGGATGAGGCGCACGCCGTCGAAGCCGGCCGCGATTTCCGCGGTGGCATCGGTCGAGCCGTCATCGACCACGATGATTTCGTGCGCCGGCCAGCTTTGCGCGCGCACCGACTCGATGGCGCGTGCCAAGGTGGCGGCGGCGTTGAAGGCAGGGATGACGACCGAGAAGCGCGGGGTCATGCGCGGCCTCCCAGCAAGGCCAGCGGCAGGGCCAGGCCGCTTAATTGCGACAGGCGGCGAAAGCGCGGGATTTCGTCCAGCCGCGCGCGCCAGGCGGCGAGCCGCGGCTTGAGCCGGGTTTCGATCCAGACCGGGTCGCGCTGCCGGATCGCGCGCGCGAGTTCGATCGGGGCGGCAAAGCGCAGGTCGGGGCAGCGTGCGAGGGCTTCGCGCAGGCCGCTTTCGAGGGCGGCCAAGCTGGCGTCCGGCGCCTGCAGGAAATTGAAGCGGTGGGTTTCGACCAGGCAGGCGCGTCCCTGCCGGGTGCGCGCCTGCAGGCCGTCAACCAGACGCTGCGGCACATGCCCCAGCGCCGGCTCGAAATACACGTCGCGCACCAGAAAGCCTGGCCCGGCGCGTGAACGCTCACCGGTCAGCATGGTGGCATCCACGCAACCGGGTTGGCCGGCGGCATTGCGGCAGGTGGCGCGGCGTCCCGGGGTGATGACGGCCTCGATCCCGGCCTGGGCCCAGGCGGCTTCGACGGCATCGTTCCAGACGAAGGTGGTGGCGACGGCCACCTGTGGGACGCTGCCAAATACGGCTTGATAATCGCGTGCTTCGGTGGCGGCGGCCTGCCGGATCGCGTCAGGCGTCAGCGCGCGCGACGGCAGGCTGGACGCATCGACCCAGCGGCTTTGCAGGGGGGATGGCAAGTCTTCGGTAAACGCGGGTTCAGGGGCGGTGAGCCAGTCGCGCACGGCGGGGTTGTCACGCGCTGCGGCCAGCAGTGCGGGCGGCCAGTAGTGGCACTGGCCGTGGAGTTGCGGGGCGAACACGCCAGCCTGGATGCCGGACTGGATGGCTGCGCGCACGGCGTCGAAGCGGGGATCGGCCAGGGGCAGCGCGTGGTATTCGGTGCAGTGGGTGGCGGCGATGCGGGGGCCGTCGGGGATTTCCAGGATGAGGCCGAGGCTCATGACTGCGGGCCGGCCGCCGGGGTCGCGGATGGGTTGCAGCAGGGTTGCGAGCCGGGCCAGCGCATCGGCCTGCGCCAGCGGACCCGCGCCCCAGTCGTCGCTTTCGATGATGAGGACGGGGTGGCGCAGGACGGGCTCGCGCCAGCGCGCGGCGAGCGGGCTTGCGAAGGCGAGCAGGACGGCGGCCCATAGCAGGAGGATGGCGGCGAGGGCGAGGGCGAGCATCGTCACCTGGGGGGCCTCTGAGTTGCGTCATCCCGGCGGATGCCGGGAAGCGTGCTCGCCCGCCCCCGGGCCGAATGCGGGCAGCGGCGCGGCGCGGGCATTCGGGGCGAGGGCGCCCCTCCCACAACAGCCGCCCATTGTGGGAGGGGCGCCCTCGCCCCGAATTTCGCCAGAATGAAAGTGGGCAAATTCATGGCGCCATCAATACCCCATCCGCTTAGCCACGTCCGCCACCTGCGGCAGCACGCGCTCGACTTTTTCCCGGTTGCGGCCGTCCTTCCACTTGTCCAGGCGGATTTCGGAAAAAGCGTTGTAGGGAATGTCGAGCACGTCGGCGCAGTGCGCCTGCAGGCGGGCGTCGAATGCGAGGCCACAGCCTTCGAACACCTGGCGGAAGGTGGCCACCGGGTCGCGCAGGAAGTCTTCGTAGAATACCTCGACCCACTGCCCGGCGGGCACGCTGGCGCGGGCGTCGAGGATGGCCTGGTTGATGGCGGCGTACTGGAAGGCGGCGACGTCTTCGACCGGCGCATTCACAAGCTCGCGCCAGCCGTCGGCCAGAAAAAAGCACCACTGCGTCAGCGCGCCGTTTTCCACCGCCACCGTCGCCGGCAGGTCGTTCGACCAGGTGGCGAATTCGTCGGGTTTGCGCCAGCCTTCGATCAGCGAATTGAGATTGTCGCCCGGGCTGCGCTTGATGAAGACGAACACGGCATCGGGAAACAGCGCCCGCAGATAGGGCACGCACAGGCCGTTCTGGTTGTTCTTGTCGACCCAGCGATGCTGCCCGGTCCAGCTGTAGAAATAGCGGCTGACGGTGTCGCGGTCCGCCGGGCTGGCGTCGCTGGCATCCAGCGCATGGGTGTCCCAGTGCTTGTCGGCCGGCGGATGCAGGTCGGTCCAGTAATCGTGGGTTTCGCGCTGCAGGCTGCCGATCTCGCGCGACTCGGACAGGGTCTTGTAGACCAGGGTGGTGCCGGCGCGCGAGCAGCCGACCACGATAATCGGGCGCTGCGCGGGCGCGCGCGAAAGCGACCAGCGTGCGCTGCGCAGGCCACGCTGGATGCGCCGCGCGTGATGGGCCAGTGTTTTGCTGACTTTAATCAGGAATTCATTCAAGGGCTTGGGTTTTCTGACATTAGGGCAAAGGATTGATCAGCATTGATCACACCGCTGGATTGCTTCGTTGCACTCGCAATGACACGGAAACAAATCAGGATTCCTGACCCTATTCAACATACAGAATTCGTGCCAGGCGGCAGGCTCGTTTATAGCTTATATTGGCGGACATTATCCCGCATCACTCTGGCACACGACACCATGGATGGCATTTTTGGCTGGCTGGGCGACCACGGCGCGCATCAGGATTTGATCAGGCACATGGGGCAGGCGGCATGCCTGTCGCCGGAAGGCGCGCTGCACCAGCACAGCAGCCAGATGCTGGGGGTGGCGGGCTGCTCGCGCCTCGGCAAGGCCGGGATTCACGTTGAAAACGGGCTGGCCGCTGCACTGTACGGACGGCCGCGTTTTCTCGACGCGGATCTGGCCGTCATCGCCCGCGACCAGAATCCGGCCATGGCGGTGGCGCACGGCTGGCTACGCTTCGGCGAAATACTACCCACGCTGATGCAGGGCAATTTCGCCTTCGCCGTGCTCGAACCGCTGAAGAAAAAAGCCTTTCTGGCGCTCGACCGCGTCGGCGCCGAGCGCCTGTGCTACGCCAAACGCGGCGACCAGCTGGTGTTCGGCAGCAGCGTGCAAAGCGTGGCGGCCCACCCCGCCGTCGGTCTCATCATCGACCCGCAGGCGATCTACGACTATCTCTATTTCCACACCATTCCCGCGCCGCGCAGCCTGTATCAGGGCGTGCACAAGCTGCTGCCCGGGCAAACCCTCACCCTGAAAAACGACCAGCTCAGCACCGGGTTTTACTGGCAGGCCGATTACACCCCGGTCGATGCCGGCTTCGATCCCCTCCGCCGCGATTTCCGCAACCTGCTCGACCAGGCGGTGCGCGATGCCGATGCGCCAGCCACCGCGGCGTTTCTGTCCGGCGGCACGGACAGCTCGACCATCGTCGGCGCCCTCACCGCGGCGCGCGGTGCGCCGGTCGACACCTTTTCCATCGGCTTCGACGCCGACGGTTTCGATGAAATGGAATACGCGCGCTGCGCCGCCGAGCGCTACGGCAGCCGCAGCCACGAGTATTACCTGAAGCCGGCCGACATCGTGACCGCGATCCCGATCATCGCGCACGAATACGACGAGCCGTTCGGCAATGCCTCGGCGGTGCCGGCCTATTTCTGCGCCAAGGCCGCGCGCGAGGCGGGATTCGAGAACATGTTTGCCGGCGACGGCGGCGATGAAATCTTCGGCGGCAATGTGCGCTACGCCAAGCAGCGCCTGTTCGAGGCTTATGCCCACCTGCCCGCCGTGCTGCGGCGCGGGCTGATCGAGCCGCTTGCAAACGTGCCGGGCCTGTCGGACCGGTTTCCACTGTCCAAGCTGAAAAGCTATGTCGCCCAGGCCCGTGTCAGGCTGCCGCTGCGGCTGGAAAGCTACAACTTCCTGCACCGCACCCCGCTCGATCAGATTTTTGCTGCGGATTTCATTCGTGCCGTCGATCCCTCCTCGACGGACGCCGCCCTCAGCGAAGTCTACGACCGCACCAGCTCCGACCATTACATCAACCGTCTGATGCACCTGGACCTGAAACTCACCCTGGCCGACAACGACCTGCGCAAGGTCGGCACCATGACGGAAGCGGCGGGGATCGAGGTGCACTACCCGCTGCTCGACGACCGCCTGGTGGCGTTTGCCAATCATCTGCCAGTGGATTACAAGGTGCGCGGGCAAAAGCTGCGCTGGTTCTTCAAGAAGGCCCTGGACGACCTGCTGCCGGAAAAGATCATCAACAAGACCAAGCACGGCTTCGGCCTGCCGTTCGGGGTGTGGAGCACGCAATACGCCCCGCTCGGCGACATCGTCGGCGACAGCCTGTCGGACTTCAAAAAGCGCGGCTGGATCCAGCCGGCGTATCTGGACCACATGCTGGTCATGCAGCGCGGCCAGCATGCCAGCTATTACGGCGCGATGATCTGGGTGGTGATGATGCTGGAGCAGTGGCTGGCGGCGAACGAGCACTAATGATCCGTCACGAAGAAGTATTTGGCCGTCTCCCCGGCAGAGCGTGGCTGTTGCCGCTTTAGCGGCTTTACAGCCACGGCCTACTCCTCGCGGGTGAAAGCCGGGGTCCAGGTGCTTAATTTAGGCTATGTCACTGTTGGCTGTTGAAGTCATGTCTTGCCCCCTCTGATGAAGACCCCTCCCACAGGGGTGTGCTGTTGTGGGAGGGCCGCCCCCGGCCCGAAGCCGTGGGGATTGCATCGGTGCGAAATTCGGGGCGAGGGCGCCCGTGCGTGGTTGTTGCCGACTTGTCGGCTTTACAACCACGGCCTACTCCTTGCGGGTGCTCCCACAATGCCAGCCCGTGTTGCCGGGGACTTTGCGAGGAACAACACTTAGGGAATAAGAAATTACAAACATACCAATTCCTGATTAGCCATCAATTTCAACGCGCGTCATTGTGAGCGAAGCGTGGCAATCCAGATGCTACCAGGAATAAAGGCCTTTTGATTAGCTGGGTTGCCACGCTTCGCTCGCAATGACGGCTTTTTACAAATGGTACCTTGGTAATTTCCGCCTCCCTTAACGGTGAAAGAGCCTTGATTTAACTGGATTCCGGCATGCGCCGGAATGACGTTGTGGACTTGTTCAGGGCCACCTTAATACCAATGTTCGCATGATTTGTTTCCATAATATACGTATTAACATTCCGTAATTTACGTTAATATTCGAGGCATGAACACGCCACTTTTTTACCCGCGTCATATCGAGCCACGCATTGCCGAAGCTTTGTTGGACACCCCGGTGGTCCTGCTTGCGGGGCCGCGCCAAGCGGGTAAAACGACTCTGGTTCGGCAAATCGCCGAGCAGCAGGGTTTGCGTTACCTGACGTTGGATGACGCGTTGACTCTGCTGTCCGCCCACGAGGATCCGGTTGGCATGATCCGTAGTCTGGACCGTGCAGTGATCGATGAGGTCCAGCGCGCGCCCCATCTGCTGCTGGCGATCAAGAAAAGTGTTGATGAGGACCGTCGCCCTGGGCGGTTCTTGCTGACGGGCTCGGCCAATCTGATGGCACTGCCGACGGTGGCTGATTCGTTGGCCGGTCGAATGGAGACGCTTTCACTCTTGCCCTTGTCACAGAGCGAAATCGAGGGGCGCTCGTCAAACTGGATCGACAACGCATTCTCGGGCCGTATCCTCAAAACCGATGTGCCTGCGCTGGGCGATGATCTGGTTGAGCGGGTGTTGCGCGGCGGCTATCCCGAGGCGATTTCGCGGCCTTCGGGGAGGCGGCGAGTGGTCTGGGCGCGTCAGTACATCGACGCCATCATCCAGCGCGATGTCCGCGACGTGGCGGGTGTAGAAAAACTGGACCAGTTGCCGCGCTTTCTGCGTGCGTTGGCCCAGACCGCCGGGCAGATGTGCAATTACACGCAGTTGGGTGGGCAGGTCGGGCTGGACGGCAAAACGGTCTCACGCTATGTCGGTGTCTTTGAGCAGATGTATCTGCTCAAGCGTATTGATGTCTGGGCGCACAATCGACTCAAGCGTGTCGTCAAGACGCCCAAGTTGCAGTTCATCGATTCGGGGTTGCTGGCTACCTTGATCGACCTTGGCAGCGATGAAGTCCGGCAAAACCGCAGTCGGTTTGGCAATGTTCTGGAGAGCTTCGTCTACGGGGAGTTGTTCAAGCACACCACCACTGCGGGCGGCGATTACCGCTTGATGTATTACCGCGATGCCGACAAGTTCGAAGTCGATGTGGTGATTGAAAACGCGGCAGGAGAACTGGTGGGGGTCGAGGTTAAGGCTTCGGCCACCGTCAAGGAGGGGGATGTGCGTGGCTTGAGAAAGTTAGCCAGCCTCGCTGGCGATCGCTTCAAGATGGGCGTTCTGCTCTATGACGGTACAGACACGATGCCTCTGGGGGACGGTTTATGGGCGGCGCCCCTGTCTTCCTTGTGGGGAACATAATTCGCCCGCCGGGGAAACAAGAAAGTCCTGAACAAGTCGTCACCCCGGCGGTGCGTGGTTGTTACAGCTTGATCTGTTTACAACCACGGCCTACCCCTTGCGGGTGAAAGCCGGGGTTCAAAAATTTGATTTACTGAATTCCAGCTTTCGCCCATGGCTGTCCGGAATATTTTTCAAGAAAACCGGGAAAGCCTCTTGGGCGCAATTCAGGAGGCTGCCGTTATGCCCTCCGGGTGCTCGCAATGGCCATATCGAATTAATCAGTTTTTCCCTAGACACGCCACCCCGCGCTTTCATGATCGTAGCGGCTGGACGGGTGAGGCCAATCCCGGCGGGGCGCAGACGCCATGTTTACAACCGGCCGGGGCTTGTCCAACACACCCGAGAACTTAGCCGCGAGAATCAAAACAATCACCAGGTGATAAGTCAGGTCGAAATAGGCCAGCCCCAGGAATACACCCCCTACCCCGTAGCCGACCAGACTGACCTGGATCATCGCAGCCAGGTCGGCCGCCCATTTTCGCTCGGGATCATGCTTGCACTCGCGGATGATCTGGTTGGCGCGCAGCCAGGCGAACACTGCCAGCAGCAGGAACATGCCGAGCCCGATGAAGCCGTGCTCGCCCAACACCTCGAAGTAGATGCTGTGAGCGTCGTGCACCCGGAAGGGCTCAGGGGCGTACTGGCGGAAGGTCGGCGCCCTGAACATGTCAAACCCGCCGCCGGTGACCTGGTCCTTCGCCACATTGAATGCGGTATGCCAGGCGTTGATGCGCCCCAGGGCCGAGGCGTCCTCCTCGTAGGTCTTGATCGTGTCCATGCGGTCGTACCATTCCTGCGGCATCACCGAAGCCATGATCGCGATCGCAATCGCCATGTAAATCCCCATGACGAACTTGTGCCGACTCTTGAACCACAGGAACAGACCCATGGCCGCCAGCGCCAGCAATCCGCCGCGCGACTGGCTGCCGATGGCGGCAATCCCGGACAGCACCATGGCTGAGGCAAGTCCCATGCGGATCCATTTCCGCGGCTCCTGCAGGTGCAGATAGCGAATCAGCGGAATGAGCATGGCCAGCACCAGCGCCATTTCATTGTTGCCTGCAAAGAAGGTGCCAGTTGGGCCCTGCACCCTGAACTGGCCGCCGTGCATGATGGTGAAAATGCCCCCCTTGACCCCGTAGTAGCCCAATGACAGCGCAATGACCCAGATCATCCAGTGCAGATGCTGGCGTTCCTTGATGATCATGAGGGTGAGAAACACCATGAGCTGGATTCGCCAGACCTTGCTCCATTGCGCCCACGCAAGCTCGGAATAGAACGCAAAATACGTGGTGATGAGCATCCAGCCGATGAACATCAGCAGCAATATCGTCTCGCGCGTCCAGATCATTTCCTTCTTCTCTTTCGAGAACGCGAAGGCGACGATGGTGACGACGGCGGTCATGAAAGCGAAAGGCATGTCGTAGGCGAAGCCCCAGGCCTGCCGGTGCGGGTTCATGTAGCCGAGCCAGCACCACAGCAGGATGCCGATCCAGGGGCGCCTGAATATGAAAGGCAGCGCGCCGAACACAATTGCGGTGACCAGTATGTCTCTCATGCGAACTCAACTTTCTCGACCATGACAGGTTTCATGGCAGGGGTATTCAGGGCACGTCCAATCATCGTCATTCCGGACTTGACCCGAAATGACGAACCCGAAATGAATAAAAATGCTTTTCATACAACAGCCTGCGCCAGCCCTTTCTGCAGAGAAACATGGCTGACGACGTAGCGGTGCTTGCCCGAAGCTTCGGGGGCAATGGCATCCAGCAGTTTCAGATCGATATTCAGTGTAGGGCCCAGACGCGCGTGCAGGCCATGGATCACCGCTTCGCGCGCCGAGTCGTTCCAGCGCGCATCAGGCACCACCTGCACTTCCATCCGGTCGACCGTGTGCTGGATCAGCTTGAACTGGCCCACGCCGGGGATCGCACGCAGGACATAAATCACCGCCAGCGCATGCATGATGCGGCCGTCGGCGGCGACGATGAAATCGGTTTGCCGGCCGACGACGGCATCCAGCACTTCGAGGCCGCGCCCGCCGGGATCGGTCTTGCCCGAACGTCGCACCACGTCGCCGGTGCGATAGCGGATGAAGGGCTGCGCTTCGGATACCAGGCTGGTGATCACCGCCTCGCCCTCCTCCACCGGATTGCCGGCGTCGTCGAGCACTTCGATGATATGCGTTTCGCTCATTTGCAGCAGGCTGCCGTCCGGCGCTTGCAGCGCCATCAGCCCGGCATCGCGGGCGCCGTATTCGACCGAGACCGGCACGCCGAACACGTGTTCGATCAGTTCGCGCTGGTGCGAAAACAGTGGCTCGCCGGTGGTGCTCACCACGCGCAGCGCGGGCAGCCTGGGCCGGCTGCCGCGCGACTCGGCGTGCGCCGCCAGCAGCGCCAGGCTGCTGGCGTAGCCGTAAATCGCTTTCGGGTTCCAGGCTTGCATTGCCGCCAGATATTCGTCCATGCGTGCGGGCGACATCTCGAACGCGTTCAGCAGCAGCTGATTCACCAGACGGTCACGCAGGGTCTTGATGCGGTCGGTCTTATTCAATTCCACCGGCGCGCCCCACAGATACACCTCGCGCTCACCCGGCTGCAGGCCCCACCAGCGGCGTGCACGCAAACGGCCCGCGGCATCGGCGGCCTGACGCGCACGACCGAAATGGAAGATCAGCGGCTCGCCGCTGGAGCCGCCGGTGGTGTATTTGAAGACGCCGCCCGGCACCTCGCGCCACACCAACTGATCGACGTTGTCGCGCGCGTCGCGCTTATTCATGGTCGGCAAGCGTGCCAGGTCAGCCAGTGTCGCGCGGCCCGCGCTGACCGCGCCATCCAGCGATGCTGCGCGCAGGCGGGCAGCGTGCCAGGGGCTGTGCGCCAGTGCACTGGCCAGCAACTGATTCAGGCGCTGCGTCTGATAGGCCTCGATGCCCTCGCACGACCGCCATTGCGTCCGCTCAAGTTCGGCGAGCATCGCGAAGGTGGGGCGGTGCATCGCCGCCTCCTGTGCGCGGTAGACGCTGCGGGCGAACCAGGCCGGGACACTCATGCCGGTGCCTGGCGGGGCAGCGCCCGGAAACGTGCCAACAGTTCGTCGCATAAAGCCACCACGGCAGGCGCGATGTCCGGCGGGCTGCGATGCTTGACCGAGCGTGCATGAATGCGCCCGGCAACCTGCTGATTGAAACCCTGCAAGCCAAGGAAATCGTAGACTGCCGCCACTTCACGCAGGGGATGCCGCACCAGGTCTTCGTAGAACACCACGCGCACGCGCGGATCGGCGGCCAACTGCTGCTCGAAAAACAGCGCATTGCGATAAAACCACATCATGGCTGCGCCCTCGGTCTCGCTGGCGTCCGGGTGGTACAGCGCAGCGAGCAATTCGCGGGTGGCGGCCGACATGCCGCGCCCACGCCAGTCGCTCGAATCCCCGTGCGCCAGCCGCTTCCATTGCGGCACGAAATTGCCGAAAGATTTGATCGCCGAATTGACGCTGTCACGCCAGTCACGCACGACCCACAGCGTTTTCGCCGGGCTGAAGGTGTCCATCAAGGGCTTGATGCGATCGAGTTCGCACAATGCCTTGATCACGAACAGCGGTGCCGGGCATTGCTGCGCGAGCTGCCGGATCACGGCCAGATCACGCATTTCGTAGCGCTCGAAGGCGCGCGGGTCGGTTTCGTGGAACACCTGGGTGTCCGCGCTGGCATCCAGCACATCCATCAGGAGATTGGTGCCGGAACGCTGCATACCGGCAACGAATACATGCTGGGCGACTGGACGCGGCCGCACGCGCTGGCGGAGTGCCTTGGCGTGCCGCCACAACGCATGCCGGATGCGGACAGGCAGGCTGCGTGCGTCGTGGCCGGTGGCGGGTTTGCTGGCGCTCATCGTTCGGCTGCCGCCGGCGCAGGCTGTTCGGGATTGCTGGCGTTGGCGAGCAAGGGGGCAAACGCCTGCAGCAACTGCGTCACGCGTTTTTCCCACTGGTTGGCTTGAGCGTAGTCGAGGATCGCGCTGTGATCCCACTCTTTTTTGAGCGCGGCATCCAACACCTGCTGCAAGGCGGCGCTGTCGCCGAAGGGAACGATGCTGCCGAGTTCCTCGCGGCACACCACTTCGGCGTTGCCGCCGACATCTGTCGTCACCACCGGCAGGCCGCAGGCCATGGCTTCCAGGAAGACATTCGCCCAGCCTTCGTTGCGGGTGGCGAGCACGAAGACGTCGGATGCCGACAACGGCCATTTGAGCTCGTCCGGCGGCAGCGCGCCAAGGAAATGCACGTGGTTGGCCAGCCCCAGCCGCGCCACCTGGGCGGTGAGTTCGGTGCGATTGTCGCCTTCGGGGCTGGCGCCGCCGACGATGAGGTAATGCAGATCAGGGTGATGTTTGAGCAGCGCCGGCAGGACCTCGATGACGCGGTGCATGCCCTTGCGCTCGACCAGGGCGCCCACCGAGATCAGCACTTTCGCGCTGTCCGGCAGGCCGAAGCGGGCGCGGGCGGCGGCGCGGGCCACCGGCTGGAAGCGCTCGGTGTCGATGCCGTTGCCGACGACTTCGGTTTTCTCAACGGCGGCGCCCAGTTCGATCGCCAGCCGGCGCAGGGAATCGGAGACGGAGAACACCCGGGCCGCGGATTTCAGGGTGCGCGACAGCCGCGGGCGCAGCACGGGGTTTTTGCTGTGCGGCACTTCGGTGCCGCGCAGGGTGATGGTCGCCGGCAGGCCCAGCCAGCGCCCCAGCCGGGTGGCGGCTTCGCCGTCGGGGTAGGTGAAATGGGCGTCGATCAGCTGCACGCCCTGGCGCTTCAGTTTTCGCATCAGGCCGACGCTCGCCAGCGCCATCGACCAGCCGTCGAACTGGCGCAGCAGACCGGGAACCGACAGATAGCGCGGGTGGTAGACGCGGATGCCCTGCTGGATTTCCAGCGCCGGGGCCTGCGGGCGGTAGCCGGGGCGCAGCAGGCGGATCAGCGACTGCCCGGGAAACCACGGCTGCGGCGAGACGACGGCGAGCGGCCGCTGCCGGGCGACGCGGAACATGCGCTCGCGGATGAACAGGCCGGCGCCGGGGCGCGCCGCGCTGGGAAAGAGCGCGCTGAACACGACCAGGTCGATGCGGTCGGATGGGCGATCTTCAGCCAAGTGCGGTCACCATTCCGGCTTTGACAAGGCTGCCGTATACGCTGCGGTAACGCGCCACGCTGGCAGCCCAGGTGCGCTCGGTTTCGACGAACTGGCGGCCGTTTTTCTTCATCCGTTCCCAGCCATCTTCGTACTTGAGCAGCCCCACCACCTTGCTGGCGAGGTCGCCGGCGTTGCCGGCGCGGAACAGCACGCCGGTTTTGCCGTCCTGGATCAGCTCCTTGTGGCCGCCGACGTCGGACGCCACCATCAGGCGACCCTGCGCCATCGCTTCCAGCGGCTTCAGCGGGGTGACCAGCTCGGTCAGCCGCATCGGGTGGCGCGGGTAGACCAGCACGTCGACCAGGTCGTAGTAGCGGTTGACCTCGGCGTGCGGCACGCGCCCGGTGAAGACCACGCGATCCTTCAGGCCGAGCGCCATCACCTGCTGCTTCAAGGCGGTATCCTGCGGCCCGCCGCCGACCAGCAGCAGCTTGACGTCGGGCATCTGCTTCGCGATGGCCGGCAACGCGGCGATCAGCAGATCGAGCCCTTCGTAGGCGTAGAACGAGCCGATGAAGCCGAGCACGCGGCTGTTGCCGAGGCCGAGTTTCATTTTCAGTTCGGCATCGGGCTTGCCGCCGACGGCGAACTGGTCGACATCGACGGCGTTGGGGATGACGGTGATCTTGTGGGGCGGGATGCCGCGCGCGACGAGATCGCGGCGCAGGCCTTCGCAGATGACAGTGACGGCGTCGGCGTTTTTCACCGCCCAGGTTTCCAGCGCGCGGGTGAGCTTGTAGCGCAGGCTGCCTTCCCGGGTGCTGCCGTGGTCGACCGCGGCGTCTTCCCAGAAGGCGCGGATTTCATAGACCACGGGAATGCCGAGCTTGCGGCCGACGCGGATCGCCGGCACCGCGTCGAGCACCGGCGAATGGGCGTGAATGATGTCGGGCTGCAGTTCTTTGGCCAGGCCCAGCAGGCGTTTTTCGATTGCGCCCATCACCGCGAAGGGGTCGCCGCCGGGCAGCCTGGCGAGCAGGCCGGTGGGCTTGGGGGTGCGGTAGAAGTGCAGGCCATCGGCGTCTTCTTCCATCACATCGCAGTTGAGCTGCTTGGGGCCGGACAGGTGGTAGGTGTCCCAGCCCATTTTCCGCTGGTTGCGCAGGATGGCGGCGCTGCGGAAGGTGTAGCCGGAGTGCAGCGGCAGGGTGTGATCGAAGACGTGGAGGATTTTCATACTGGGTCAGCTATTTTCAAGTGCCATCTTTTCAGGATACAGAGGTCCAGCCGAATGCGTGCGGTTGCGCGGTGCGGGCAATCGCGGCTGAAGCCGCTCCCACAAAAAACCGCTGGGGCGTCACCTGTGGGAGGGGCTTCAGCCCCGATAGCGCACCTTGATCACGGCTGAAGCCGCTCCTACAGTAACGGCTTGCGCTCATGCAGCCTGTCTTTCCGTTTCGTCCATGCCCAGCACCTGGCCGAGGAAGGCGTCGAACATCAGCACGGTCCACAGGATCACTGAATAATCGCGGCGGCCGGACTGGTGGGTCTCGACCACTTCGCGCAGGAAATCCTGGTTGAACAGGCCGGTGGACGCCAGCCGTTCGCCCAGCACGACGCCGCGGATGATGGCGGCGAGCGGGCCGCGAAACCACGCGGCGAGCGGTACCGAAAAGCCCATTTTCCTGCGGTACAGCACGTCGTTCGGCAGGTAGGCTTCCATCGCTTTTTTCAGCAGGTATTTGCCTTCGGTGCCGCGCAGCTTGAGGTCGACCGGCAGGCCGGAGACCCAGCCCATCAGTTCATGGTCGAGCAGCGGCTCGCGCACTTCGAGCGCGTGCGCCATGCTGGCGCGGTCGATCTTGGTGAGGATGTCGCCGACCAGGTAGGTTTTGATGTCGAGATACTGCACCAGCGACAGCGGGTCGTCGGTGGGCGCCACGGCGGCGTGACGGCGCAGCACTTCAACGGCCTGGTAGCCCTGCAGTTCGCGCGCGAAGGCCGGCGAGAACAGCTGGCGGCGCTGGGCGTCGGACAAGAGCGAGACGCCGTGGAAATAGCCTTCGACGGTGTCGCGCGCCAGCGCCTCGAAGGTGGTCTTGGCGCGGAATACCTTGGGCGCCCAGTCGGCCTTGGGGTACAGCTTGCCGAGCGTGCCGAACAGCGGGCGCCGCAACGCCAGCGGCATCACCGCGCGCATGCGCTCTTCGTAACGGAACCAGCGGTAGCGCCGGTAGCCGGCGAAATGCTCGTCGCCGCCGTCGCCGGAGAGCGCGACCTTGACGTGCTTCCTTGCCAGTTCGCACACCCGGTAGGTCGGCAGCGCGGACGAATCGGCGTAGGGCTCGTCGTACACGCCGGCGAGCTTGTCGACCAGGCTGAAGTCGTTGGCGGCGACGGTCTCGACATGGTGATTCGTCTTGTAGCGGTCGGCGACCTGCTGGGCGAATTCGATTTCGTTGAATGCGGGATCGTCGAAGCCGATCGAGCAGGTGTTCACCGGCGTGGCCGACTGCGTCGCCATCATCGCCACCACTGCGCTGGAATCGACGCCGCCCGACAGGAACGCGCCCAGCGGCACGTCGGCAATCATGCGCAGGCGGATCGATTCCTGCAGGCGCTCGACCAATTCGTCCATTGCGCCGGCCTCGTCCGTCACCGCCACCGGGGTGAACGGCATGTCCCAGTATTGCCTGGGCAGCGCGCGCGCCTGGCCGCGCTTGATCGTGAGGGTGAAGCCCGGCGGCAGCTTGCAGGCGCGCTTGAAAATGGTGCGTGGCTCGGGCACATAGCCGTAGGCAAAATACTCCTCGACCGCCAGCGGATCGATGTCGCGCGCGAGGCTGGGATGCACCATCAAGGACTTCAGCTCGGAGCCGAAAATGAATTCGCCGGTGTCGAGGAAGGCGTAATACAGCGGCTTGACGCCGAAGCGGTCGCGCACCACGAACAGCGTTTCCTGCTTGCGATCCCACAGCGCAAACGCGAACATGCCGCGAAAGCGCGCAACACAGGCTTCGCCCCAGGATTCCCAGGCATGGACGATGACTTCGGTGTCGGAGTGGGTGCGGAAGGTGTGGCCGAGCGCCTCGAGTTCGGGCACCAGTTCCTGGAAGTTGTAGATCTCGCCGTTGAACACGACGACGACGCTGCCGTCCTCGTTGAACAGCGGCTGCTGGCCGCTGGACAGGTCGATGATCGACAGCCGCCGATGGCCCAGCCCCACGCCCGGCTCCAGATGCAGGCCGCCCTCGTCGGGACCGCGGTGAAACTGGCTCTCGTTCATGCGATGCAGCAGCTCGCGTGAAATGTCGTCCATGCCGCGAGTATCGAAAATGCCGGTTATGCCGCACATAGTTGTGTCTGCTTCCTGTCGAGTTTTCAGGCTGTCTGGCGGCGCCTCAGCGCCAGCGTTGCAGCGTCTGGTCGTACACCGTGGCATAGGCCTCGGCCATGACCGGAATACTGAAGCGCTGCACGGCGTGCTGCCGCGCATGCGCCCCGTGTTCGGCAATGCGCGCCGGCGCGTCCAGATAAGCGAGCAAGGCCTGTGCCATGCCGCCCACATCGCCCGGCTGGACCAGCATGCCGTTGACACCCTCTTCCACCAGTTCGAGATTGCCGCCCACTGCGGTGGCAATCACCGGCAGGCCGCTCGCCAGCGCTTCCAGAATGGTATTGGAAATCCCCTCGTTTTTGGACGGCAGCACGAACACATCGAGCACCTGCATGATGTCCGCAATATCGTCGCGCGCGCCCGGCAGCCAGGCCAGGTGCGCCAGGCCGGCGGCCTGCAGCAGGTCGAGACAGGTCTTGCGGGCCGGGCCCTCGCCGGCGATGACCAGGCGTGCGCGCGCGGCACGTTCGGGCTGCTGGCGCACCAGCTGGATGAAGGCGCGGGTGAGCGTGGGGTAATCCTTGACCGCGACCATGCGCCCCACCGAGCCGAACACGATGCTGTCGGGATGGGCGAACGCCGGCCGCGCACCTTCGCGCGGGTGGAATTTTTCGCTGTCGACGCCATTGTAGATATGGTGCAGCTTGCGCGGCGGCACGCGGATGGCCAGACGCAGCCAGGTCTCGAGGTCCTGGCTCACGGCAATGTAGTTTGACACAAAGGGCTTGGCGGCACGGCGCAGCAGGTTGTATTTCCAGTTCTGGCCATACAGGTCGAACACGTCGCGCCCATGCTCGCCGTGCACGGTGGCGCGGATGCCGGCGGCCGCGGCGACGAACTGCGCCTCCAGCGCCGCCAGGTTGCGGGTGTGCACCAGGTCGGGCTTGAGGCTACGCAGCAGCTTCCACAAGCGCACCGTCCAGCCGAAGCCATGCCCGGGGGCGCGATGCAACGCGTGGAATTCGACCGGCTGCGCGGTGATGCGCCGGCGGAAATCGCTGTAGTCGGTGAGCGCCACCACGGTGTGCCGAAAACGATCCGGAGGCAGGGCGTTGAACAGGTTGACCATGCCGTTTTCCATGCCGCCGGTATCGAAGCGATGGACGATATGCACGATGTGTGCGGTCACTGCCCGTCGACCTGGTCGAGCGCGCCCCCGATCGCCGGCGCCATGTCGGCGGCAAAACGCGCCAGGGTGGCGACCGCGGTCGCGTGTTCCGCCGCGTCGTACGGGGTGGCGATCAGCACCGACAGGCCGTCGTCGCGCTGCAGCCGCACGCGGTCGAGCGCCAGGATCAGCTTGGCGGCAGGGTCGTTGACGGTGGGGTGCTGGTTGATCAAATTCCACTGCCATACCAGCAGCCGCTGGCCATCGCTGCCGCGCAGCTTGGCCTGCCGTACCTGACGCGATTGGCCGCCAATTTCCACCGTGACGCGGGATTCGCCGACGTTCGACCAGGCCGGGTCCTTCTGCCGGATCATGAAATTCTGCGAGTTGATGAGTTCGGCATCCTGCCGCTGGGTGACGTAGTAATTGAGCTCCAGCAGCACGCTGCGCCCGGCCTGGGCGTAGGACTGGCGCAGCTGGCGGTCGGCGCCGACCCAGTGCGGCGTCCAGCTGGTGAAGGTCGCGGCCGGCTGCCAGCCGCCCTGCGACTCGATTTGCAATTCCGGCATGGCGGGAAGCGGGCGCGCGCTGAGCCAGCCGGCGTAGGCCGGCCACAGGCCGGCCACCAGCAGCGCGGCGACGGCCACCGGGACGATCGGCCGCGCGCTGCCTGCGGGTTGTGCGGCAGGCAGCTGGGACTTGGCCGGCTCGGGCTGGTCGTCCTCGCGCCAGAAACTGCCGATCCAGAACAGCAGCAGCATGACCAGGCCGAAGAACACCCAGCCGTAAATGTAGTGATCGACGCCGAGCGCCAGCTTCATGTCGGACAGGTGGGCAATCATCACGATCATGTAGGCACGCCCGCTGTTGGCGAAGATCGGCACGATGATGGCCGCAATCGTGAACAGCAGCCGCCGTTTCCACGAGCGGTAGGTGAGATAGGCGTAGAGCACGCCGAGCGTGACCGAGGCGATCAGGTAGCGCAGCCCGGAGCAGCCTTCGACCACCGACCAGTCGCCGCTGGGAATGCTGAAAAACATGCCTTCGCGATACACCGGAATACCCGTGAATTGCAGCATCGCCACGGTGAAATCGGCCGTCACCCCCATCAGCGGCTGGATCAGGAACTCGCCCACCGGCACCGCGAAAAATAGGAACATCAGGGGAAAGAATGCGGCCCGGACGAAGCGCCAGCCGAGCAGCGTCCACACCGCGGCAATCAGCATGGCAATGAAGGCGTATTGCGCAACGACGTTGACGCTGCCGGCGTCGGCCAGCAGCCAGCCGGCACCGGCCGCCGCCAGCAGGATCAGCCCGCGCAGGTCGGGTCGCGGCTGCACCTGGGCCAGTTCGTGGCGCTGGCGCCAGAGCAGCCAGGCGCTGATGGGGAAAATGAGATAGCCGTGAGTGAAGGTCTCCGAGCGTTCCCAGATTTCGACCATCGAGTAGAACGTCGGCCAGAACACGCCGGCCAGGGTCAGCAGGACGCCGAGGGTCAGCGCAGCCGGCAGCAGCCAGTTGCTGCGCGGGGGAACGGCGGGAAGGGCGTCGGGCAGTGCGCTCATGCGGGGCAGGTCTCCAGAATGGGGGGCACAACAACTGCCTGTTCGAACAGGGGATCGACCATGCCCAGATTGCGGGCCCAGTCGTAGTGGGCGAGGATACAGTCGCGCGCGGGCGCGGCGGAAGACACGGTCTGCAATTGGGCAACGACGGCACGGGCGAATTCGGCTTCGCCCAGCGCCAGCGTGAAATCGCGCCCGGCTTCGGCGCGGATGCCTTCGGCGGCCTGGGCGCTGGCGACGACGGGACGCGCCATCGCCATCGCTTCGAGCACCTTGTTCTGCACGCCGCGTGCGATGCGCAGCGGGGCGACCGCGCAGGCGGCATGGGCCAGCCAGGGCCGCACGTCGGGCACGCTGCCGGTGACGACGACGCCGGGCTGGCGCGCCAGTTCCAGCACGGCGTCACGGGGGTGGCTGCCGACGATGGTGAACTGCGCGCCCGGCACCGCCGCGCGGACGGTGGGGAAAATCCGTTCGGCAAACCAGCCGACGGCGTCGACGTTGGGCCAGTAATCCATCGCGCCGGTGAACACCACGCCCTGCACGTCCGGCGGATACGGATTCGGATAGTCGCGCGCCGGGGAGAAATAATCGGCGTCGACGCCGTTCTCGAACGCGCCGATCTTGTGCTGCGCGGCCGGCGCGCGCTGTTGCAGCAGCGCCGCCTCGGCGTTCGACACCAGCAGGGTGGCGTCGAAATCCTGCGCCACCCTCGCCTCCCATGCCGCCAGCTTGCGGCCTTCGCGCGCGTACAGCCACGACAGCGGCCAGCGCTGGGTCGGCGCGTATTGGGTCCATTTGTCGGAATCGACATCGACCATGTCGAGCACGCGGCGCGCGAGGCCGGCCGGCATGAACTGCGCCATCGCCGAAGAAAACGCCAGCCCGCGCGTCACCGCGCCGGAGGCGGCGAGTTCGTGCGCCCAGCGGGCAAGTTCGCGGTTGCGGTAATACGGCAGGGTCAGCGCCTCGCCGGTCAGCAGGCCGACCAGGCTTGCCAGTTTGGCGCGGCGCGGATGCAGCGGCAGCAGCTTGATCGATGCGCAATACGGTTTCAGCGCGTCCCGGTGCTGCCAGTCGTCGGGGTCGTCGACGAAGGCGCCGAGGTGGATTGCATAGCGCGTGGAGAGATGCCGCAGCAAGTGGAACGAGCGGATCTTGTCGCCCTTGTTGGGCGGGAACGGGATGCGATGCGCGAGAAACAGCAGGCCTTCCATGGATCAAGCCGGGGGGAAACAGCAACCACAGAGGCACGGAGGCACAGAGAAGACCATATTCTTTGTCTCCCTGGTTGGGTAGGGTTTTCCTCTGTGCCTCTGTGCCTCTGTGGTGAAAAGCATTTGATTCATCCCAAATTCTTCACGATATGCGGCCCGATCACGTTGGCGAGCGCCAGCGGCATTTTTTTCCAGGCCAGGATGAACAGTCGGTACTTGGGGTTGAGCGGATTGATTTCGGGGACGTCCGTGTCGGTCACCAGACAATACTCGTAATACAGCGGCGTCGGTTCGAAGCCCCAGTTCTTCTTGAAGTCGAACGAGCCGGTGCCGCGCTTGCTGCGGCCGAAGTCGAACACGCGCAATCCGCGCTCGCAGGCGCGCCGCATCAGGTCCCAGTACATGAAGTCGTTGCCGGCCACCGCGCGCGCGGCGTCGACGCCGCCGCCGTAATACGGCAGCACTTCGTCGCGGAAGTAGAACGACATCACGCTGGAGATGACTTTGCCGTCGAGCGTGATGGTCAGCACTTCGCAGTCGTCGCCGAATTCGTCCTTCAACAGTCGAAAGAATTTGCGCGAGAAGACCGGCGTGCCCAGGCGATGCACGCTCGCCGAGTAGGCCTCGAAGAAGCGCGTGGTGTCGGCGTCGATCTCGCCGGTAAGGCCGGCCTTGATGCCCTTCCTCACCATTGCCCGCTGCTTGCGCGGGATGGCGTTCATGTTGGCCTCGATTTCGGGTTCGATGGCTTTCTTGAAGGTGACGTAGAGATCCTTGGTCGGCCAGTGGGCATGCTGCGCGATCTGGTTGCGGTATTCGAGCGCGCCGACCTTGAGCGCGCCGGCGAGCGCCTGCGCGGCTTCGTCGAGTGCGCGGAAAGCGGCGTCGTGGTTCGCCAGGATGCCGCCGTAAGCGCAGAACGGCAGCGATCCCAGGCTGTGTCCGAACAGCCGGCTGCTGATTTCGGCCAGCGGCAGCACCCCCACCACCTCGCCGCCGCGCTCGGCCAGCAGGAAATGCGTGCGGTGGCCGAACGCCTTCTCGATCACGCGGCGCCAGCCGGCGCGGTGGAAGAAGGTCGCGTCCGGATGCGTGTTGACGTAGGCGTCCCAGCGCTCAAGATCACTGGTTTCCAGCGACCTCACCGTGACGTCAGCCGACAAGGCGGCGGGGAATTCGGCCTGCATGTTCAACCGGGTTTCTCCGTCTGGATGCACGCGCCGGCATTCGGCCCGAGGGCGGGCCTCCCACAAATCCGTCCCACAGTCGTGGCGCCCCCTTGTGGGAGGGGCGCCCTCGCCCCGAATGCCGGCGATAGCGCGGCGCAGGCAATCGCGGCGAGGGCGCCGCTCCTACAGCGGGGTGTTGGCGCGAATGAATATTCCGGGCTCACTGGTCGTCGAGGAACACGCGGTCGACGCGGTCCCATTCAAAATCGTTCAGCAATTGGCGCAGTCTGCCCGGCATGCGTTGCAGATTGACGTAATGGCGAAAGCGCGTCTTGGCGGAAATGCCGAACTGGCGCGGCTGCCCGGCGTCGAGCTCCCAGGGATGGAAATAGAACATGCACGACGCCTGGTCCTGCGCGTTGACGCGCCGCAGCATCCAGCGCGACACCTCGTACGGCAGCAGGCGGAACCAGCCGCCGCCGGCAGCGGGCAGGTTGCGGCCCATCAACGGCAGCGTGGTCGGCGGCAGTTCGAGGATGCCGGCCTCGCCATTGGGCCTATTGGGAAAACGCGGCGCGTCGGGCATGCCGTAGTGATCGTGTTTGACCGGATAGATGCTGGAGCTGTACACGTAACCGGCGTTTTCCAGCTCCTCGACCGCCCACCAGTTGTGCTGATTGATAGAAAAGCTCGGCGCGCGGTAGCCGCGAATAGCAACGCCGCCGAGGTCTTCGAGAAGGCGCTTGGCGTGGGTGATGTCGTCGCGGAATGCGGCCGGCGTGAGGTCGGACACGCGCTGGTGGCCGTAGCCGTGGCTGGCGAGTTCGTGGCCGCCGTCGACGATGCGCCGCACCACCTGCGGGTAGCGCTCGGCGATCCAGCCGAGGGTGAAGAAGGTCGCGCTGGCATCGGCCTCGTCGAGCAGGCCGAGAATGGCGTCGACGTTGCGCTCGACCCGGCACGGCAGGCTGTCCCAGTCTTCGCGGCGGATATGCGGGGCAAATGCCGAAACCTGGAAATAGTCCTCGACGTCGACCGACATGGCGTTTTTGATGCCCGCCATTTACGCCGCCTTGATGCCCGAAATGGCGCTAGCGCCCTTCCGCTGCGGCAACCAGCCTTTCAGCGTATAGGCAATGCGCATCGCTGCGCGGCCATCCCAGTATTCGGGAATGCGCCCGGCCTTGCCGCCATTCGACATAACGTCGCTGAACGCCGCCCGGATCGCAGCGGGATCGGGACCGACCAGGGTGTTGGTGCCTTCGGTGAGGGTGATCGGCCGCTCGGTGTTCTCGCGCAGGGTGAGGCAGGGCACGCCCAGCGCGGTGGTTTCTTCCTGGATGCCGCCGGAATCGGTGAGCACCAGCTTGGCGTCGCGCATCAGGCCGAGCATTTCCAGATAGCCGAGCGGCGGCAGGATGTGCAGACCGTCGAGCCGGGCGGTGAAGCCGAATTTTTCGATATTGCCGCGGGTGCGCGGATGCAGCGGCATCGCCACCGGCAGGCTGCGGTTGATTTCGCCGATCACATCGAGCAACGCGGCGAGCGTGTCGGGGTCGTCGACATTGGACGGCCGGTGCAGCGTCAGCACCGCATACTGCGGCAGCAGGGTGCCGAGGGTGTGGCTCGCCGGCACCGCCCGTTCGAGATTGCGATACAGGGTGTCGATCATCACGTTGCCGACGAATTCGACGCGCGCGGGGTCGATGCCTTCGCGCACGAGGTTGGCGAGCGCGCTCTTTTCGGTGATGAACAGCAGATCGGAAATCTGGTCGGTGAGCACGCGGTTGATTTCTTCCGGCATGCCGCGGTCGTAGCTCCTGAGGCCGGCCTCGACGTGGATCACCCGCACGCCGTGCTTGGCCGCCACCAGCGCACAGGCAAGGGTGGAGTTCACATCGCCCACCACCAGCACCGCCTGCGGCTGCACGGTCTCGAGCACCGGCTCGAAGCGCTTCATCACCTCGGCGGTCTGCACCGCATGGCTGCCGGAGCCGACTTCCAGGTGATGCTCGGGACGCGGGATGCCGAGGTCGGCAAAGAAGCTGTCGCTCATCGCCGCGTCGTAATGCTGGCCGGTGTGCAGCAGCTGGGCGGCGATTCCGGTCTCGGCCAGCGCGGCCATCACCGGGGCGATTTTCATGAAATTCGGGCGCGCGCCCGCGACGCATAAGACCTGGGTCATGGCTGGGAGGTGCTGTCCTGCCTGTCTGCCGGCGCAGCTTCGTCCGCCGCCGCATTGCGCTCGCTCACGGTATACAGAATCTTGCGCACGATGGGCAGGATGCGGTTGACCGAGCGCTCCATCTGCTCGACCCGCTGGGTCAAAAGCGCGGCATCTTCGTTGTGCAGCATGCCGCCGTTGGACGCGCCGCCGTTGACGCCGGTGGCGCCATGGAAATCCTGGTGCGCGACTTCGTTCTTCAGGTCGGCGATGACTTCGTTGACCTCGGCCTCGCCGAAATGGGTCTTCTCTTCGAGAAAGCCGAACAGCAGCAGGCGGTCGCAGGTGGTGTTGATGCGGCGCGGGATGCCGCCGGTAAAAAGGTGCAGCGCGGCAAAGGCTTCCGCATCGAAGCTGGGGCTGCCCTGCCAGCCGACGGTGCGCAGGCGGTGTTCGATGTAGCCGCGGGTCTCGTCCGCGTCGATCGGCCCCAGGTGGTAGGAGGCCACCACGCGCTGGCGCAATTGCTGCATATTGGGGCTTTGCAGGATGCCGCGGAACTCGGGCTGGCCCAGCAGAAAGGTCTGGATCAGCGAGCGCTCGTTGTTCTGGTAGTTGGACAGCATGCGCAGTTCCTCGACCGCGCGCGAAGTCAGGTTCTGCGCTTCGTCGACCACCAGCAGCGCACGCTTGCCCTGCCGGGTGGCGGCGATCAGAAACGCTTCCAGGTTCTTCAGCAGCGCCGATTTGGTCAGGCCTTCGTGCTCCAGCCCGAACGAGGCGGCGACGCTGCGCAGCGTGTCTTCGGCATCCAGCTGGGTCGACACCAGTTGCGCGGCCACCAGGTTGTGGGCCTCGAGCTGGCGAAACAGGTTGCGCACCAGCGTGGTCTTGCCGGCACCGACTTCGCCGGTGATGACGATGAAGCCCTCACCGAGCGACAGGCCGTAATCGAGATACGCCATCGCCCGCCGATGACCCTTGGAACCGTAGAAAAAACGCGGGTCGGGGTTGAGCTGAAAGGGTTTGGCGCTGAAGCGGTAATAATCTTCGTACATGAACGGTCCGTTTTCTGAGAGTGGCGCAGCCCGTGTGCACGCAGGATGCGAAGCAACGGCTGTGCCATGCCGGAAGACTGGTCAGAAGCGCATGTTGACCGAGGCCGTGAGGCGGTTTTCCTCGTAATCGGCATCCGCCGCATTCGAATCCCGCCGGGTGTGGCGGAAGGTCAATGCGCCGCTCAAATCGGTGGCGAATTGATGGTTGATGCCAAGCGAAAGGGTGAGCAGGTCGTCCTCCCGGTCGGTGGCGCCGGAGAGGGCGGCAGGCGCCTCGTTGCGGGTCAGGTCGACGCTGCCGATGACGTTGGTCTTGGGGGCGTAGCGGTAATTCACCGCGCCGGTGACGCCACGGCTGCGATCCTCGCTGTCGAGCAGCTGGTAATCGCGGCGGGTGTCGAAGGCATTGAGCGAATAGCTGAGCTTGCCGATCCCCCAGCCCACCCCTGCGCGCAGGGTTTTGGAGACGAAGACGCCGTTGCGCAGGCCGAACACCAGTCCGGGCGTGCCACCAAAGGCGATGCAGTTCGACGCGGGCGGCGCGCTGAACGGCCAGTCCAGCACTGGCTGCAGGTTGCCTTCCGCATCCGGGCACAGGTAGTTGTAGCGCGTTCCGGCCGTTCCCAGGAACTGGCTGATGTCGCTGACATCTTCGACATAACTCAGATTCCAGTTCGTGGCGCGGGTGCGGTGGCGTGCCGTCATGCTGTAGGTATTGCCGAAGAAGCGCTCGCCGACCGAGGCTTCGAGGCTGGTGCGGCGCGTGGGTGCCCAGCCGGCGCCGACGCTCCAGGACCTGCCGTCGGTTTCGCTGGCGCTCAGGAAATCGTTCCATTCCTGCCCGACGGTGCCGAATACGCGAAAGGTGCGGGTCATGGCATAGCCCGCCGAGGCGGTCACGCGCTCGAAGGTCGAATCGCCGACATTTTCGTCGCGGTTGGTGACGTCGCGGATCGAGTAGTTCAGCCCCCAGCTCAGATCGGTAAAGCGGGTGCCGCTGGTGAGCGAAGCACTGAACGCATTGCTGACCGCGTCGGACGGGACATTTTCCTTGTCCTCGAAAATGGCGCCGGAATGGGTATAGCGCGCCTGCGCATTGGCGAAGGTGCCGATGCGCTGCTGGATGTAGGGACTGATGGTATAGGTGCCGACGGTGGCGCGGTTGCTGTCGTTGATCTCGGCGTCGGCGGGCGAACCCAGCAGCGAAATCAGTTCCTGCGAGATGCGCGCGCTGCCGTCGATGAACAGGAAATCCTTGACCAGTTCGGCTTTGCCGAGAGCGTTGAGGTTGTGATAGAGATCGGTGCTGTCGTCCTCGCCAAAGCGTGCCACCCCTGTCAGGCCATATTGCAGGGTGGCCTGCACCCGCCGCGAACCGTGGGAGCGCAGGGTGAAACTCGGTGTGACGCTGAGAATCAGCGCATTTTCCGGGTCCGTTGCGCTTTGGTTGGCATTGTCGGTCATGCTGGCCGACGCGCCGACGCTGCGCTCAAGGCGCCAGTCGAGGGCGTGCGCGGGCATTGCAAAAGCCATCGCCATGAAAACGGAACACGCGCCTGCCGGGAAAACCGGGCGGCGGGGGCGGGGCTTATTTGCCGTAACTTCCATAGTAGCCATAGTAGTAATCTGCGCCCGGAGTCGGTGTGGTCTTGTTCAGCAACATGCCCACCACTTCGCATGACTGGATGTGGCTCAGGGCTTCACGCACCGCCTCCTGCGAGGTCCGCTCGGCTTCCACCACCATGACGATCTGTCCCATATGGGTGGCCAGCACGCTCGATTCGCTGGTCGCCAGCAGCGGCGGCGAATCGAACAGGATGATGCGGTCGGGGTAGCGGTTGCCGATATCCTCGATCAGGCGCGTCATGGCGGCGCTGGCCAGCAGCTCGGTGGCGCGCTTGTAGGTGCGGCCGGCGGGCAGCACGGTCAGTTTGGCGATATCGGTGCGGATCAGCACGTCGGATAGCTTCAGGTCCTTGTCCTGCAGCACGTCGAGCAAGCCCTTGTCGGCGTGGATGCCGAGATACTCGGGGATGCGCGGCTTGGCGACGTCGGCGTCGATCAGCAGCACGGTGCGGTCCATTTCCATCGCCATCGAAATGGCCAGGTTGATGGCGCAGAAGCTCTTGCCTTCACCCGGCAGCGAACTGGTGATCATGATGAGATTGCCGTTCTTGACCCGCGCGGCGCCCTGGCCGAAGGCATTGGCGATGAGCGGACGCTTGATGATGCGAAATTCTTCGGCAACCTGACTTTTTTCGGCATCCGGCGACACCACGCCCATGCGGTGCAGGCGCGCCAGGTTGATCGACTGCACCTGGCTGTTGCCTTCCAGCACATCTTCGGTACCCGTCGCATTGAACATCGGTTCGACCGGGGTGGCGACAAAGGGCGAAGCGTGGCCGCCGCGCTGCTTGTTGATCGCGCTTTCGATCAGGCCGGCGTCATGACCGGAATCGCTGTTGCCGTCCTGCGGCGCCGGGCGGGGAGCGCCGGCGCCAATCTTGCCGGCTGCTTTTTCAATAATGCTCATGGCTTCTCCTAGCCTGCGCGCGACACAAGCAGTTGCAGGATCATGACGGCGCCGTACGCGCCTATCAGACTGCCCAGCGCGGCCAGATAGGCCAGCAAGCCCTTGCGCTTGCGGCTGCGGGTTTCATCGGTTTCCACCCGCGATACTGCGCCGAGCAGCGGCAAGCCGGTCAACTCGCGCAGGGCGCGGCGGTCGGTCACGGTGCGGCGAAGCTGGCTCAGCAGGAAGGCCACCGCGATACCGGCGCCGAGTCCGCCCAGCGTCACCAGCGACAGCAGCAGCGGACGATCCGGCGCCGCCGGCTGACTCGGCACGAAGGGCGGATCGATCACGCGAAAGTCGACGGTGTCGGTCTTGCTTTCAACTTCGCCCGACATGGTGACCGATTCGCGGCGTTTCAGCAGCGCATCGTAGTTCTGCCGGTAGACGTCATAGTCGCGCGTCAACTGGGTGTAATCCTGCTCCACCTGCGGAATCATGTTGGATGCATTGCGCAGTTCGCCGAAGCGGCGCTGATATTCGGCCACCCGGGCCCCCAGCGACGACACGGTTGCATCCGCCTCGGCGATGGCGATGGTCAATTGCTGGTAGACCGGATTCTGGATTCGGGCCCCAGCCGGATCGGCCCTGCGCGCGGCCAGATCGATTTTCTTCTGTTCTTCCAGCCTTTCAATCAGGCGCTTGGTCGACTGGATGTCGGGATGCAGGTCGGTGTATTGCATGCGAAGCTGGTCCATCTGCTTTTCCAGCGCCTGAATGCGGCCGTCGATCTCGCTGTTGCTCGACGCCATCGCTGCAGCGGTGAGCTCGGGCTCTTCGTCTTGCAACTGACGCTTGAGCTGGTTGCGGCGGTTGACGGCTTCCTGCTGGTCCAGCTGCGCCTGGCGTAGTTGCGCCGAGGTTTCGGCCAGCTTGGCGTAGTAGCCGCCGCCCTGCCCCGGCATCATGCCGATGTGCGTCCGCTTGAATTCCGTGAGCGCGGTTTCGGCGTCGGTGAGCTTCTGCTGGTATTGCAGCAACTGGTCCTCGATGAAGCGCTGCGAGCTGGAAATGTCCTGGCGGGTCTTGCCGAGGCTGGTTTCAACAAAAATGGTCAGCAGCGACTGCACGACCTTCTTGGCCAGTTCGCCATTGGGGTCCTGATAGCTGATGGTGTAGAGGTTTTCGCGCCCGGTATCGGCGATACTGATCCGGCTGGCCATGCCATTCAGCAATGCCTCGGTCTGCTCGGGCGTTTTGGCCCTCACGTCGAGGTCGGTCATGCGCGCGACCTTTTCCAGGGTCGGCCGGCTGACCAGCTGGCGCGTCATCATCGTGATCTGCTGATTGACACTGGGCTGAACCGCCAGCCCGGCCAGCAACGGCTGGAGCAGGCTCTGGGTATCCACATAGACGCGCGCCGACGCCTGATAGCGGTCGGGGATCGTCATCACCCAGGTCCAGCCGACGATGCACACCAGCCAGGCCACCACCACGCCCCACCAGCGGCGGCGCCAGGCAGCCTTGGCATAACCCAGAACTTGTTGAAGTATTTGATCCATAAGGGCGTTCCATTAATTAAGCGCCGCAGGATGCGCGCAGACAAGCTTAGAACAGACTTTCAGGCACCACCAGCACATCGCCCGGGCGCATGTCGACGTTGGCTGAAATGTCGCCGCCTCGCAGCAGGTCTTCCAGACGCACGCCGAGGCGTTCCTGTTTGCCGTTTTCGGTACGCAGGATGTAGGCCTTGTTGCCTGCGGCAAAATCGGTGAGGCCGCCGACCGCGATCATCAGGTCGATCAGGCTCATTTTTTCACGGTAGTTCAGTGCCTGCGGCTTGGCCGCTTCGCCGACCACGCGGAGCTGCTGGTCGAACGGGCCGACGCCGCCGCCGACGATGACGGTGACGATGGGTTCCTGGATGTATTTGGCCAGCGCTTTTTCAATGTCGCGCGCCAGCTGGGTGGGGGTCTTGCCGGAGGCCTGCAGGTCCTCGATCAGGTTCATGGTCATCTTGCCGTCGGGGCGCACCGGGAAGCTGCCGGACACCTCGGGATTGCGCCAGACAAACACATTGACCGAGTCGCCCGGGCCGACCAGGTAATTCCAGTCGAATTGTCCGGTGCGTTCGGGCGCAGGCGGATAGGTCGGCGTGCCGGCGCAGCCCGCCATGGCAGCAACGGCCAGCACCACGCCGGCGCGTGCAATATGCTTGTTGATCGAAAACATGTCCACCCTCCCTTATATATGCAGTTAATCCGCTGGCATTATGCCCGAGCGAGTTACATCTGGTTACATTGCCTGAGACTGTAAGCAAGCCTCAAGCCAGACTATAGACGCTCCAGCCGGCTTGTTAAGCAAGGGTCCAACTCGCCGCACGCCGGCCAGGACGTCGGCAACCCGACACCGGTGTCGTAAGCCCACCGCCTGTCGCGGTATCATGCCGCCCCATGAGCCCTCACGAAATCGACAGTCTCGACACCCTGCGTCTGCGCATCCGCGAATTCGCCCAGGCGCGCGCATGGGAAACTTACCATACGCCCAAGAACCTGGTCATGGCGCTCTCCGTGGAAGCGGCGGAATTGCTGGAACCCTTCCAGTGGCTGACCCCGGCGCAAAGCCAGCACCTGAACGCAGAGCAGCACGAGGCAGTGCGCCAGGAAATCGCCGACGTGCTGATTTACCTGACCCGGCTGGCCGACGTGCTGGACATCGATCTGCTGGAGGCCGCCGCCGACAAGCTGACGCTCAATGCGCGAAAATACCCGGTCGAAAAGGCGCACGGCAACGCCCTCAAATCTACGGACTTCAAGAATGACTGACCTCTATTTCAAGCATCACGTCTTTTTTTGCACCAATCAACGCGAGGACGGCGCCAAATGCTGCGGCGCATCCGGCGGCCAGCACATGCGCGATTACCTGAAGAAGAAGGTCAAGCAGGCCAACCTCAACGGCGAGGGAAAATGCCGCATCAACAGCGCCGGCTGCCTCGACCGCTGCGATGAAGGCCCGCTGCTGGTGGTGTACCCGGAAGGCGTCTGGTACACCTACGTGGACGAATCCGACATCGACGAAATCTTCGAGGTCCACCTCAAGAAGGGGCAGATCGTCGAACGCCTGCAACTGAAGTGAAGCGGCCGGGCGAAGCGGCCAAAATGAACCTGGATTCCTCGCCACAGAGGCACAGAGGCACGGAGAAATACAAGGAATCAATGGGTTACCCACATTTCCCCGCTCAGCCGATAGGTGACCGGGCATCGCGACGTAAGTCTTTGTTTTTGGCTCTTTCACCGTTAAGTGTTGTTCCTCGCAAGGTCCCCGGCAACATGGGCTGGCATTGTGGGAGGGCCGCCCCCGGCCCGAAGCCGTGGGGATTGCATCGGTGCGAAATTCGGGGCGAGGGCGCCCCTCCCACAACAGCACACCCCTGTGGGAGGGGTCTTCATCAAAGGCGGCAGACATGACTCCAACGACCAACAGTGACATAGCCTTGTTTTTTCCTCTGTGTCTCTGTGCCTCTGTGGTTCAAATGCGGTTTTCAGGATGAAACGCTACAAGCTGCGCATCCCGGTGCCGGCAGGCAAGCTGGAGACCGTGATCGACGACCCCGAGGCCAATCGCCGCGGCCTGCTGCTGCTGGCCCATCCGCATCCGCTGCACGGCGGCAGCCTGGACAACAAGGTGGTGACGACGCTGGCCCGCGCAGCCAACGAGGCCGGCTGGGTGAGCGTGCGGCCGAATTTCCGCGGCGTCGGCATGAGCGACGGCGAATTCGACGCCGGCGTGGGCGAGACCGACGACCTGCTGGCGGTCGCCCGCTTCGTCGAGGCGAGCTATCCCGGCCTGCCATGGGCGCTGGCCGGTTTTTCCTTCGGCGCCTTCGTGCAGCACCGTCTGCGCCAGGAACTCCACGCCACGCGCCTGATCCTGGTCGCGCCGGCGGTCACCATGTACGAGTTCGGCCCGGTGCCGGCGGATACGGTGGTGATCTACGGCGACGCCGACGAGCTCATCCCGCCCGCCGCGATCCGGCTGTGGGCCGAGCAGCAGCAGCTGGCAGTGAAAAACATCCCCGGCGCCGGGCACTTTTTCCACGGCAAGCTGAAGGAGCTGAAGCAGGCGTTTCTGGAGGCCTGCCCGTGCTGAAGGTGCGCGGCCTGACGAAAAAATACGGCGACACTGAGGTGGTGCGCGGCCTCGATCTGCACGTGCGACGCGGCGAATGCTTCGGCCTCCTGGGCCCCAACGGCGCCGGCAAGACCACCACGCTGCGCCTGCTGCTGGGCCTGATCGAGCCCGACGCCGGCAGCATCGAACTGGCCGGCATCGCGGTGCCGCAGCACGCGCGCGAGGCGCGCATGAAGGTCGGCGTGGTGCCGCAGATGGACAACCTCGACCCGGACTTTTCGGTGCGCGAGAATCTGCTCGCCTACGGCCGCTACTACGGCATGAGCAAAGCGGCCGTCGCCGCGCGCGTGCCCACGCTGCTGGAGTTTGCCGGCCTCGCCAGCAAGGCCGATGCGCAGATCGCGCAGCTGTCGGGCGGCATGAAGCGGCGCCTGACGCTGGCGCGGGCGCTGGTGCACGACCCCGATATCCTGTTTCTCGACGAGCCCACCACCGGCCTCGACCCGCAGGCGCGCCACCTCATCTGGCAGGGCCTGCGGCGGCTGATCGCGGACGGCAAGACCATCGTGCTGACCACGCATTTCATGGAGGAGGCCGAGCGCCTCACCGACCGGCTGGCCATCCTCGACCACGGCCGCCTGGTGGCCGAAGGCGCGCCGCGCGCGCTGATCGAATCGCACATCGAGCCGGCGGTGGTCGAGGTCTACGGCGAAAGACTGGAAGGCTGGATGCGCGATTACGCCGGCGGCGTCTGCCAGCGCGCCGAGACCGTCGGCGAAACGCTGTTCTGCTACACCTGTAATGCCGAGCAGGTGATCGACGCGCTGAAGCGGGCGCCCGCGCTGCGCTACCTGCACCGGCCGTCCAATCTGGAGGACGTGTTCCTCAAGCTCACCGGACGGGATCTGCGGGATTAGATGATGACAACCCTTTTTTCATCCGCGAAGGACGCGAAGAAACGCGAAGAAAATCTTGGTCTGCACGCGTTCAGGACGGTGCATGATCTGGCGGCACGCCCACGCCCCATCGAGACCCACTTCGCGTCCCTTCGCGTCCTTCGCGGATAAACAAAAATGCGTTCCCACCTGCGGCTCCCCCGTCTGTCGTGGCGCTTCATCCCGGTATGGCAGCGCAACTACCTGGTGTGGAAGAAGCTCGCCATTCCGTCCATCCTCGGCAACCTGGCCGACCCGATGCTGTACATGCTGGGGCTGGGCTACGGCCTCGGCAGCCTCTTGCCCGACGTCGCCGGCATGCCCTACCTCACCTTCCTTGCTGCCGGCACCGTGGCCTACAGCACGATGAACGCGGCCACCTTCGAGGTGCTGTATTCGAGCTTCTCGCGCATGCACGTACAGCGCACCTGGGACGCCATCATGAACGCGCCGCTCACGCTCGACGACGTGTTGCTGGGCGAACTGACCTGGGCAGTGGCCAAGAGCCTGCTGTCGGGGCTGGCGATCCTGGCGGTGATCTGGGGGCTGGGCCTCTACGGCGATTTCTGGATGACGCTGTGGATCATCCCGGTGGTTCTGCTTATCGGCTTCTGCTTCGGCGGCCTGGGGCTGGTGATGAACGCGCTGTCGCCGAGCTACGATTTCTTCCTCTACTACTTCAGCCTGGTGATCACGCCGATGGTGCTCTTGTGCGGCGTGTTCTTCCCGGTGTCGCAGCTGCCGCTGCCGGTGCAGGCCGTGTCGGCCTGGCTGCCGCTCACCCACGCCATCGACCTGGTGCGTCCGTTGGTGGTCGGCAAGGTGCCCGGCGACATCGCCCTGCATGTCGCCGGGCTGCTGATCTACGGCAGCATCGGCTACATCATCGCGCTGGCGCTGACGCGCAAGCGGCTGCTGAAATGATCAGGCAGCAATACTTAGACGCCTGCCGCCTGCTGGTCGGCGTGATAGCTCGAGCGCACCATCGGCCCGCAGGCGGCGTGCTTGAAACCCATCGCCAGCGCTTCCTGCTCGAACTGGGCGAAGCGCTCGGGGGTGACGAAGCGCAGCACCGGCAGGTGGTGCTGCGAGGGCTGCAGGTACTGGCCCAGCGTCAGCATGTCGACGTCGTGTGCGCGCAGGTCGCGCATTACCTGCAGGATCTCGTCGTCCTCCTCGCCCAGGCCCAGCATCAGGCCGGACTTGGTCGGAATATCGGGATGGCGTGTCTTGAAATCCTGCAACAGCTTCAGCGAATGCGCATAGTCGGCGCCGGGACGCGCGGCCTTGTACAAACGCGGCACGGTTTCCAGGTTGTGGTTCATCACGTCGGGCGGCGTCGTTTCGAGCCTGTCCAATGCCTTGTCGAGGCGGCCGCGGAAATCCGGGGTGAGAATCTCGATGCGGGTGGCCGGCGACTGCTCGCGCACCGCCGCAATGCACTGCGCGAAATGATCGGCGCCGCCGTCGCGCAGGTCGTCGCGGTCGACGCTGGTGATCACCACGTATTTCAGCGCCATCAGCGCGATGGTCTCGGCCAGGTGGCGCGGCTCGTCGACATCCGGCGGCAAGGGCGTGCCGTGGCCGACGTCGCAGAACGGGCAGCGCCGCGTGCACAGGTCGCCGAGGATCATGAAGGTGGCGGTACCGTGGCCGAAGCATTCGCCCAGATTGGGGCACGAGGCCTCCTCGCACACGGTGTGCAGCTTCGCCTCGCGCAGGATGCCCTTCAAGCGCGCGACGTTCGGCACGTTGGGCGACTTGGCGCGGATCCACGACGGCAGGCGCATGCGCGGCTGCGGCACGATCTTGATCGGGATGCGCGCGGTCTTGACGGCGCCTTTGTGCTGGATGGGGTCTGCCATAATGTGCCCGGAACAACTTCGGTAATTCAACCTTGTGGATTTTAACTGATGCGACGCCTCACCCTTACCCTGAGTCTTCTCCAATGACACATGAGCCTGAGCAAGGTGCCGTAAATCCAAAGTGAGTTGAGCCTATAGGCGTGTGAACTGGGATCATGGAGACATGATCGTGACCTTACAAACGCAAGCCATACAAACCCTGGAACAAGTACGCGTCTTCGTGGCGGGCGCTGAGCCGGTTTCCTTCACTCTTGTCGACCGTCCCTCAGCCCACG
>Ga0208244_100397_pt1 | contig 45705 bp, 43 predicted proteins | sample SubbioCR12Aug_5A_FD_184828 | JGI IMG/M metagenome (GOLD analysis project Ga0208244, IMG submission 184828) | Serpentinite rock and fluid subsurface biosphere microbial communities from McLaughlin Reserve, California, USA - CR12Aug_5A (SPAdes) | ecosystem: Environmental > Terrestrial > Deep... | reverse complement strand
GGGCGGGCTGGAAGGGTTCAGCCATTAAACGAAGCCGCCCGCGCCAGGTGAGCAGCGGGGTGCGGAAGAAGAGCGCCGGGCTGAGTGGGATGGGCTGGATTTGGCCGCCGTCGAGGACGTAGATGTTTTTGGTCTCGGAGGCGGGCGCGGCGACCTGGCTTTCGAGGCCGAGCTCTGTCGTCAGTTGCCAGGTTTCGGGTTTGCGGGTGATGAGCGTGTCGGGGCCACCCTCGACGAGGAAGGGTTTTCCTTCGGCCTCGATGGTTCGGCTGATGATTTTTCCGCCCCAGCGGTTGGAGGCTTCGAGCAGGGCGTAAGTGGCGTTGGGATGGTTTTGCTGGAGTTCCCAGGCCGCGCTCAGGCCGGTAATTCCGCCGCCAATAATGATGACATCAAACATAAAAAAAGCCGCTCCTTGAAAATAGGATGGCTCCCTCTGGAAGGATTATTGAATTTTATTAGAGGCGAGCCGAATAGTTAATGTAGGTTTTGATAAGTTTGGTTAAGAGTTTGTTGAGAATTTTGAGCGATGCTTGGATGGGCAATTTATAATTGGTGATCATGTCCAGGTGAAATACAATAATAACTTTGGAGGAAAAATGGAATTTAACCTGACTGGTCTTTCTGCGGCGCTGGCAACCTTTCTTGGAATCTGGTGGGGACATGTGGCGGTGCGCGTCATCGAGGCGCGCCTGACCGATATTCGCCCGGCGATGGGGGTAGCCATCCTGCTTGGTCTGGGGATGTGGACGGGTGCGCTGCTCACCGATTCGATGCCCGTTTCGGCGGCGCTCGGTATTTTTGGCGTGACCCTGCTGTGGGACGGTTATGAGTTTTACCGCCAGGAGAAGCGCATCAAAATCGGCCATGCCCCGGCTAACCCGGATAATCCGCGCCACGCGCGCATCCTGGCAGAATATCCGTCCGCGACGACGCTCGACCTGCTCAACCGTGACCCGGTTGGCCGCCCGGTTGATACCGAAGAAGCGGTAAAACTGGTTGCTGGACACTAAACACTGAATACTGGTTACTGAATTGGAGTCATTATGAACTTTTTCGGCATTTTCATCGGCATCGCCACTTTTTTTATCATTGGCCTGGGGTTTGTTTGGGTCATCCGTGGGGAGCGATATTTTGGCTATTTATGGTGGCCATATGTGATGGGATTGGGCGTCTTGCTGGCAATTGCATCCCTGTTTCTCTCGAGCGACTGGGCGTCGGGGTTGGTCGGCGCAGTAGGCGCGTCGCTGGTCTGGGGTTCGACCGAGTTCAAGGAGCAGGCTGTGCGCGGCGAGTTGGGGTGGTTCCCCTTCGGCGAGAAGAAAATCCTGCCGCCGGGGGCTGAGACCATCAAGAAATGGCCTGCGCCGCATTTGTGATTTTTGGAATCCATCTCTGGTAGAATGAAGCACCCAACCAGAGCACTGGAGAAAAATTTGTTCCTATTACCCCTTGAACACCTGGGCCGTGTGCGCCCTTTATTCCGCAAGATGGAAATGCACCTTGCCCTGCACGCACTTTTGGCTGGCGAGGTCGATGCGCCGGTCTATGTCGATGATATTGACCATCCGCACCTGGCCCTGACCTGGGCGATGTCGCGTGTCTACCTGGCGGGCAAGCCTGGCAGCCAGGCCGTGGCCGAGGCCCTGCGCAAGGTTTTTGCGGGGGTATTGATGCGCGAGGCGCTCAAGGCCAGTCACGAGGCCTATATGCTGTTTTATCCAGATGCTTCATGGGAGCCATTTATTTCCCTGGTGTTGCAGGAGCGTGAGCCAATTCGGGTTGGGCGGCAGTTTTATGCTTTTAAAGAAGCAAGTGCCGATTGGCACGCCATGCTCCCCGCCGGGATGCAGGTGCGCGCAGTCGATGCTGCCCTGTTGGCTGAAAAATGGCATAACCCCGAATATTTAACCGAAGAAATGGTTTCTGAACGTCCCTCGGTTGAGGACTTTCTGGCCAAAAGCTTTGGTCTTTGCCTGACCCGTGACGATGAGATTCTGGGCTGGTGCCTTTCGGAGTACAACACCCATCACCGCTGCGAGGTCGGGATAGCCGTCCGCGCCGACCTGCGCAAGCGCGGCCTGGCAACCATGCTGGCCCTGGCTTTCGTCGAGATGGCCCAGGCTCGCGGCGTGGCGCGGGTCGGTTGGCATTGCAGCGCCAACAACGCCGCATCAGGCGCTACGGCGCTCAAGGCTGGCTTTGAAAAAATTGCAGATTACCCTGCTTACCTGGGCTGGTTTGACCCGGCCCTGAACACGGCCCAGCATGGCTATTTTGAATTGGTCAGCGACAATTTTGCCGATGCGCTGGCTTATTACGAAAAGGCGCTGACCCTGCCAGAAGCGCCCGAATGGGCCTACTTTGGGGCCGGATGCGCTGCCGCCATGCTGGGCGAGACCGAGCGCGCCCTGGCGCATCTTTCCAATGCGGTCGAACACGGCGCGGAAGACGGCGACGATTTTCGCGGTTCTAAATTCTTGGCGGGCCTGCAAGAAAACCTAGCCTTCAACCTTTTGCTCGAAAAACTGGACAAACGCGAAAGAGGAAAGTAATTTTGACGATACGCCTGCTCGCCATCGACCTGGATGGCACATTATTCAACTCGCAGCAAGAAATCAGCCCGGCAGACCGCCGGGCGATTGTATTAGCACAACAGTCGGGCATCACGCCTTTGGTGGTGACTGGACGTGGGCGGCGCGGGGTCGAGATGGGCCTCGACCGCCTGGGCATGGACCTGCCGCACATCTGCTCGGCGGGCGCGCTCATTCGCCAGTCGCGCGGCGGGCATGTGCTTGCCTCCCGCACCTTCCAGCGCATGGATGAGTTTCGGCATGTGCTCGATTTTGTCCGCCAGCACGACCTGGGCCTGGTGGCGGATGCGCCGGGGACTCACCTGTGGTTTGGGCCGGATGCGCTTTTTGAGAATCTCGACCCGCTGACAGCCGAATCCGCTTTACAGGCGCGGACGTTCGACCCCGAGCGTGACTTCGACCAACCCCTGCTTAAGGCCACGCTGGTAGCCCCTGCGCCGCTGCTGGCGATTGCCGAACCGCTGATTTCGCGCCGCTGCCCGTCGCTGCACCATACTGTGGCCGGGGAGCGTTATATCGACATGACTGCCAGGGGCGTCGATAAAGGCTCCGCGCTGGCAATTTACGCTGAAAAAATGGGCATCGCCCGCAATGAAATTGCCGCCATTGGCGACCAGATGATTGACATCCCGATGCTCAAATTTGCTGGGCTTTCAGCCGCAATGGGCAACGCCAGCGCCGAGGTCAAGGCGGCGGCAGGGTTGTTTGCGCCCTCGAACGACGAAAACGGGGTGGCCTGGTTTGTCGAGCGGATTTTGCGAACCGATTGGGAAACGGAGAAACGGATGAGGTAAGCGGATTAGGTCAGGGGGAGAATTGCAGCGTCCAGTAGTGCCTGTAAGTCGAGTCGGCTGCGTAGGCGTACCCAGCCCCGGCCTGGGTGAAGGAGGGGTGAAGGATGTTGGCGCGGTGACCGCTGCTGTCCATCCAACCGGCAACAACCTCTTCCGGGGTCAGGTACCCCGCCCCGACATTTTCCCCCACCGAATAATCGGAATGATAAAAGACGTCGTTTTCCGCCATGAACACGCTCCATCGTTCAGCGTTGTCCATCAGAGTCGTGCTGACGGTCAGGGCGGGCAGGCCGTTTGTAGCGCGCTCGTGGTTGACGAGGACAATTACCTCGCTGGCGTAGGCGGCGGCTGGTTCGAGTGTGCTGGTCGGCTGGTTGGTTGCTGTCGGGGTTATGGTTTGGGTTGGCGCGCTTGTTGGGGCGACCGTCCCGGTTGGGGAGATGGGCGTATGGCTGGCAGTCGCTGTGCCCTCCGGGTCGGCGCTGTCGGGGGCCGCACACGCTGTTGCCGCCAGGGCCAGGACGACCGATAGTAATACAAAACTACTTTTGAAGTACGACTTCATTACCGGCACTTTGTTTGTCATCCGTCTTCTTGCGATTGGCAATCCAACTGGCTAGAACGCTCAAAAGATAAAGCAAACTCATCGGCAGCATGACCAGTGCCATGTTGACCGGGTCGACCGTCGGGGTAATGGCCGCCGACAGGATGGCTATTGCGATGACGGCAATCCGCCAGTGGTCGAGCAGCATTTTTGGTTTGACAATCCCCATGCTCGAAAGGGCATAAATCACCAGCGGGAACTCGAAGGCCACCCCTATCCAGAACATCAGACCCGTTGAAAAAGTGAAGTAATTGGATGCGGTTGGCCGGGCTTCGATGCCCAAAAAATTGAGCAGGAAAGGCAGGGCTACCGGCAGCATCACATAATAGGTAAAAGCCGCCCCACCGACAAACAGTGCAAGCGCGGCGGGAATTGCCAGCAGGCCTTTCAGGCGTGCCTTTGGCATCAGGCCGGGGGCAGCGAACAGCCAAACCTCGAGGGCAATAAACGGGCTGGCGAAGGCAATCCCGGCCAGCAGCGCCACGCGCATAAAGACGCCAATCTCTTCTGTCACGCTGATGGCTTGCAACTTCCCCAGTCCGCCGACTGGCGCGGCCAGGTAGGCCAGGAACGGCTCGGCAAACGAAAACGAAATAAGCACACCCAGTGCCAGCCAGCCCAGGGCGCGAATCAGGTGCTTGCGAACTTCATCCAGTTGGTCGAGAATTTGCTGGGGGTTATCGACCGCGTTGTTGAGGGCATCCAGCGCGGGGCGGTCTTCGGGCGTATCGGTAAAGAACCTGTAGATTTTCCCGCCCTTCATGCGCTCTACCACCGGCTGGAACAGCCAGGCCAACAAGCGTCCGGCCAAACGGAAGGGCAGGCTAATTATCCAGAACAATAGGCGAAAGGGGGCGGCAATAATCCAGCCGGCGACTTGCAGGAGCTTCTTCATCTTAAAAGTCTTCCCCCGGCAATTTGGGAGTCGAAATTTCCTGGTCGGGCTTCTTCTTCTCGGCAGCCGGGGCGGTCGGATTTCCAGCCCTGGGCGGCGCAATACTCCGGCCAGAAAAGTCCTGTCCATTGAGAAAAGAGGTCGATTTTTTGGTGATACCTTCTCCCGCGGATTCTAGTTCTTTTATATGTTTTTCCAGGTTGGATTCTTTCATCAGGTTGCGCGGCAGGTTTTTTAGTTCGCTGCCGGTGCGGGTCAGCAGTTTGTAGGTTGGCGAGTTGACCATCCGATTTAGCCAACCTCCAAGAGTCTTGCCCGTGTTGACCATATCCTTTGGCTTGAAAAGGATGAGAATGAGCAAGACGATAAAAAGCAGTTCCGCAATACCGATGCCGAGAATTTCCATTGAAGTACCAGTCAGTTCCTTTTAACGAATTTTGAGCGCGTGCCAAGGCAACCCATTTTAACCGAAAACTACCCTGCCAGAATATCAAGAATCGGGTACACTTTTGGGGTTATTTCATTTTGTGCAAATTGGAGCAACTGTGAAATTCGAAAAAATCTGTATTCTTGGCCTGGGATACATCGGCCTGCCGACCGCCAGCGCGTTTGCCAGCCACGGCCTAAAAGTCGTCGGTGTCGATGTCAACCAGAAGGTTGTAGAAACCCTGCGAGCCGGGAAAATCCACATCCACGAACCCGGCCTGGGCGAAGCGGTCGGTGATGCTGTCCGCAGCGGCAACCTGACCGTCGCCGCCTCCCCCGAACCTGCCGATGCGTTCCTGATAGCCGTCCCAACCCCGTTCTATGATGACAAGCGCGCCGACATGCGCGCCGTCACCTCGGCAGCGGAGGCCGTCGTCCCGCACCTGCGGCCCGGCAACCTGGTCGTGCTCGAATCGACCTCCCCACCGCGCACCACAGTCGATTTGCTCGTCCCCATCCTTGAAAAATCGGGCCTGAAAGCGGGCGCGGATTTCCACGTCGCCTATTCGCCTGAGCGTGTCCTGCCCGGCCAAATCCTGCGCGAACTGGTCGAAAACGCGCGCGTCATCGGCGGCATTACCCCGCAGTCGGCCCAGGCTGGCCGCGACTTGTACGCCACCTTCGTGCGCGGCGAAATCATCCAGACCGACGCCACCACCGCCGAAATGGTCAAACTGATGGAAAACACCTACCGCGACGTCAACATTGCCATTGCCAACCAGTTTGCCCGCCTGGCCGACCGCTTCGGCGTCGATGTTTGGGAAGCCATCAGCCTCGCCAACCGCCACCCACGCGTCAAAATTCTCAATCCTGGCCCCGGCGTGGGCGGGCATTGCATCAGCGTCGACCCCTGGTTTTTGGTCGAAGCCGCGCCCGACCTCGCCAGCCTGATTCGCCAGGCCCGCCAGGTCAACGACTCGCAGCCGCATTTCGTGGTCGACCTGGTGCGCGAAATCCTCGGCGATTTGCGCGGCAGGAAAATCGCCGCCCTTGGTCTGGCCTATAAGCCGGATGTGGATGACCTGCGCGAAAGCCCGGCGGTGGAAATCGTCCATTTGCTGCAAGCGGAGGGGGCCGCCGTTAAAGCGTTTGAACCCTACAAACCCGCAGCCGGTCTCGCCGCCATCGAGGCCGTTCCGACCCTCGAAGAGGCTCTGGCCGAGGCCGACCTGGCCCTGCTGCTGGTCAGCCATTCCCAGTTCCGCGCCCTGACCCCGGCAGCCCTGGCCTCCCTGACTTCCTGCCGCCTGCTGGTTGATACCGTCGGCGGCTGGAGCGGCCCGGAGTGGGCGAATGCCGGGTTCGAGCTGCGAAAACTTGGTGTAAGAAAATAAAACTGAAACATTACAGTTTCATAATCGTTGTATAATGAAATTGTGAAACCGCTTACTCGTTTCCTGTTTTTCACATTGATTGCCGGTCTGCTTTTGCACCCGCTGGTTTTTGCGCGCGCCCAGGCTGGCGATGCTTCGCGTTACTTCCCGGCATCCGGCCATAATGTGGCGGGTGATTTTTTGCGTTTTTACGACAGCATCCCGAACGCTGAGCAGGTCTTTGGCTACCCGATTACCGAAGCTTTCACAGATTCGACGAGTGGACGGTTAATCCAGTATTTTACGCGCGCGCGGTTCGAATTTTTCCCTGAATTTCCTGAAGGGCAGCGGGTTCGGCTGTCCAACCTGGGTGAACAACTTTACCAGCCTGGCGGCCAATTGAACATTTACACCCCCATCGGTTGCCGCGCTTTCCCGAACGGGATGGTGGTGTGTTACGCTTTTCTTGAATTTTTCGAGAAAAACGGCGGTGAGACGGTTTTTGGCTACCCGATTTCAGGGTTCGAGTTCCTGAACGAGCGCATTGTCCAGCACTTCCAGAACGCCCGCTTCGAATGGTATCCTGACAATGCCGAGGGTAGCAAGGTGGTTTTGGCCGACCTGGGCCGCGCCTACTTTAGCCGGGCTGGCGAAGATCCGTCGCGCCTGGCCCCGGTTTCGGCTGCGCCCGACCAGATTATCGAGGTCTTGTCGCTCCAGTCGCGTGCTTTTTCGTGGAAGGCTGTCACCCAGCCCAATGATGTCCAAACCGTCTATGTCATCGTCCAGGACCAGAATCTCATGCCGGTTGAAGATGCCATTGCGGTCGTGACGATTTATTTCATTAACGATTCGCCGCGCAGTGTCAACCTGCGCACCAATCAATACGGCGTGGTGATCATCCCGTTTGAGATAATTAACCAGCCGCCGGGCAGTCTGGTGATGGTGTACGCGCAAGTCTATTATCAGGGTTTGAGCAGTTCCGCGCTGACATCGTTCCGGATTTGGGAATAAATCGCTGGTTTTGTGCAAACGAAACCCCCGAAGGTTTACTACTTTCGGGGGTTTATGATTTCCGACAGGTCGAAAACCGGCCCGTCTTTGCAGGCCAGGCGGACGCCGCTCCTCGTGTCGACGGCGCACAGCCCGCATTCGGCCAGCCCGCCGCAGGGGACAGGGGTTTCGATAAATATTTGCGCGTAGCCAGATAGGATGGGTTGAGAATCGGAGAATGCTTGGCTGGCGAGCACGGATTCGATTTGCCCGCGCTTGATGTCGAGGGCGGCGTAGTCGGCCCAGCGGGCGGCTTCGGGCAGGGCAGCCGGGGGCAGGATTTCGACGGCCAGGGGGATGTCTTCTGGGGCGGTTTCAGCCAACAGGACGACTTCGGCGTTTTGACGGCGGCAGGCTTCGAGCAGGGACAAAACCCTGCCGACGGAGCCGCCCCAGGATGCCAGCAAAACTTTTCGCGCGGTGGGCGGCAGGTTGAAGCCGCGCCCAAGCGGGCCTTTGAGCGACAGGGCTGCGCCGGGAGTCCATGCAACCGGCAGGGGTGAAGCTGCGTAGAATCCGTTGTGGGTAGCGGAGGCTGAATAAACGGGAACCGGCAACGGTGAGTCTGTATCGGTTCTGGTTTGGGCCAGCAGGTATTGCCCGGGCGCGGGGACCAGGCCCGCGGAGCACAGAATCCGCGCAGCGCGCCATCCATTTATATAAGTTTCATCAACACGACCGTGCGCAATTTGCATGGCCCAATGCTATCACGTTATAATCATTGAAAAAGGAGATAGGTATGAATATTGCAGAGTTTTTTGGTTTGGTGGCTGCCTCCGCCTGGATGGCTTTTATCGGCATTGTGATTTTGATTGGTTTGCGCGCCGGTAAGAACCAGCCGGTGAAAGGTCTTTCAACCCTGGTGCTGGTGGTCTTGGTACTTGCGGTTGTTCTGTCAGTGGTTTCGGCGGGTATCAAATTTATCCAGCCGGAGGAGCGTGGCGTGGTGCTTTCGGCAGTTCAGCCGCAAGGCTATCGCGAGCAGGCGTTGGAGCCGGGTCTGCGTTGGATTATCCCGTTTGCAGAGAATGTTGTCCTCTACCCGATATCGAAGCAGATTTATACGATGTCGGATGCCGACGGCGCCCAGGCTGGCCTTGGGGATGAATCGGTTGCGGCCCGCACCTCGGACGGCCAGCAGATTTACCTGGACGCTTCGGTGATTTTCTCGATTGATCCGGCCCGGATTGTGGATGTGCATATTGCCTGGCAGGGCCGCTATGATGCTGAATTGGTGCGTCCGCTGGCGCGCGGTATTATCCGCGATGCGGTTTCACAGTATGGCGTCGAGCAGGTGGTCAGTTCGAAGCGCTTTGATTTGGTGAATGATATCGAGCGCGCGCTGGAGTCTCGCCTGGCGGATAATGGCCTGATTTTGCAGGATTTTGTGCTGCGTAACATCACTTTCTCGCCTGAGTATGCCGCTTCGGTCGAGCAGAAGCAGATTGCCGAACAGCAGGCCCAGCAGGCCAAGTTTGTAGTTGAGTCGAAACGCCAGGAGGCCGAGCAGGCTCGCCAGGTGGCGCAGGGTTCTGCGGACGCGGTGGTGATCGCGGCCGAGGGCCAGGGACAGGCGTGGGTAATCCAGGCGACAGCCGAGGCCGAGGCGCGAATCATCCAGGCTGAGGCGGAGGCCAAAGCCCTCGAGTTGGTTGCTGCTGTTTTGGCGGAAAACCCCGATTTGCTGACCTACCAGTACATCACCAAACTTTCGCCAAATGTTCAGGTGATGTTCTTGCCGAGCAATGCGCCGTTCCTCTTCCCATTGCCGGACCTGAATATTCCGCAGTAGCTTCGCAGGCTTTGGCCTGTAAAGATGACAAAACAGAACCGGAAAGCGGCAAGGGTTGAGTGGTAAAATCCTTGCTGCTTTCTTTTTGTATTTCGGAGATTTGTGCATGAATGAGCAAGGCACGTCGGGCAGGCAGGTGCGGCTGACGACGCTTTCCAGTTGCGCTGGTTGAGCGTCAAAGTTAAACGCGGAAACGCTGGCGCAGGTGCTGCGTCCTGTCTCGAATTTGTTCGACCCCAAAGAATATCCTGACCTTTTGGTCGGCATCGGCGACCCTGACGATGCCGCTGTTTGGCGTTTGGACGAACAGCGTGCCCTGGTGGTGACAACCGATTTCTTTACCCCGGTGGTCGATACGCCCTACGAGTACGGCGCGATTGCCGCTGCCAACTCGCTTTCAGACGTTTATGCGATGGGCGGCAAACCCTTCCTGGCCCTGAATGTGGCTGCCCTGCCGCCCGATTTGCCGACCGAAATCAGCGCCGAAATTTTGCGCGGCGGCGCGGAAAAATGCCGCGAGGCGGGCGTGGTTGTGGCAGGCGGTCATACCGTGCAAGACAAGGAGCCCAAGTTTGGGCTGGTGGTGTTGGGGTTTGTCGAGTACGACAGAATGATGACCAAAAGCGGCCTGCGCTCTGGCGATGCGCTTGTGCTGACCAAGCCGCTTGGGTTTGGCGTTACCACCACAGCCCTCAAGCGCGGTCTGACCTCACCCCAGGAAGCCGACGAAGTGATTGACTGGATGAGTCGCCTGAACGACAAGGCCGGCGTGCTGGCGAATGAGTTCGGCCTGCGCGGCGCGACCGACATCACCGGCTTTAGCCTGCTCGGCCATGCCTACGAAATGGCGAAGGCCTCAAAGGTTGGTTTGCGTTTTAATTTTGAAAAAATGCCCTTTATTTCCTGCGCAATGAAGTTTGCCGAGCAGTGGATTTTCCCCGGCGGATCCTCAGACAACAGCCTGCATTTTGGGCCGTTTGTGCGCTTCGCCCCCCAGGTGGACGACACCCGCCAGATGTTGCTGTTCGATGCCCAGACCAGCGGCGGCTTGCTGTTGGGCGTTCCGCAGGAAAAACTGCCGGCCTTCCTCGTCCGCGCCGCCGAACTTGAACAACCCGCCTGGGTGGTGGGGCAGGCTGTCGAGGGGGATGGAATTGACGTGTTTTGGGGGCATGAATAACCTACACTGACTAAAAATCGAAGTGATGTGATGTACAATTAAAAATATTCTAACAACGGAGAATCATGTCTGAATCGGGACTAGAAATACTAATTATTTTGCTGCTCGTCTTAATTAATGGGATTTTTTCACTCTCTGAAATGTCAGTTGTCTCTTCGCGCAAGGTGCGTTTGCAGCAACGCGCCAACGAAGGGGATGCCGGTGCTTTTAATGCCCTGCAGCTGGCTGAAAACCCCAATACTTTTCTTTCCACAATCCAAATTGGCATTACGCTAATTGGTATTCTCTCCGGCGCAGTCGGCGGGGTCGGGATTAGCAAATTACTGGCAGAATGGATTGATGATATTCCCATTCTCGCGCCGTATGCCACAACGATTGGCCTTGCGCTGGTGGTGCTGGTAATTACCTTCCTGACCCTCATATTGGGCGAACTGGTTCCCAAGCGGCTGGCCTTGCACAGTCCCGAACGCATCGCCTCGATGATTGCCGCCCCCATGTCGGTACTGTCCCGTATTTTTTCGCCACTTGTGAACATCATGAGTGCAACCACCGACCTGGTTTTGCGCCTTATGGGCGTAAAGCCCAACCTTGAACCGTCTATTACGGAAGAAGAAATCCAGGTGCTGATAGACCAGGGCACCCAGGCTGGGGTCTTCGATGTCGCCGAGCAGGATATGGTACAGGGCATCTTCAGTCTTAACGACCGGCGCATCTTCTCGCTAATGACCCCGCGCAGCGAAATCGCCTGGCTCGATGTCAACGACACCCCCGAAGAAATTCGCCAGAAAATCGAAGAAAGTCCCTACTCGCGCTTCCCGGTCTGCGAAGACAGCCTCGACAGCATCCTCGGCATCATCGAGGCTCGCGACCTGCTGCTCGAGAGCCTGCACGGGCAAGCCTTGCAACTCAAACGCAACTTGCAGCAGCCGGTCTACATCCCTGAAACTGCCCTGGCTTCGCGGGTGCTCGAGCTCTTCAAGAGCGAAGACGCCGAACTCCTGCTGGTGATTGATGAGTTTGGCTCGGTGCAGGGACTGGTGACCGTATTCGACATTATCGAAGAGATTGTCGGTGACATAGACACGCCTCCCCAGGCCACCCAGCGTCAGGACGGCTCGTGGCTGCTCGACGGCATGTTGGAAGTCGAGGACTTCAAGGAAATCTTCAATCTGCGCCACCTGCCTGACGAAGACGAGTACGAAACCTTGAGCGGCTTTGTCATGCTCAACCTCGGGCGCGTTCCGCAGGCCGCTGATAAGTTTGAGTGGAACGGCCTGACCTTCGAAGTGATGGACATGGACGGCAAGCGGGTTGACAAAGTCCTTGTCACAACCAAGCCAAAAATTATCCCCAAAGATGAGTCTGCCAGCGCCTCTGCCGATTGAGTTCCGGTCGCGCCGCTCCAGCGTCTATGGCCGGCGCGGGATGGTTGCCTCCTCCCAGCCCCTGGCGACTGCCGCCGGGTTGGATATTTTACGCCGTGGGGGCAACGCCGCCGACGCCGCTGTTGCCGTTGCCGCCGCGCTCAATGTCACCGAGCCGACTTCCACCGGCATTGGCGGCGATATGTTTTCCCTGTTTTACGACGCAAAAACCGGCCAGGTGATCGCTCTGAACGGCTCAGGCCGCGCCCCGGCGGGATTGACGCGCGAGCGGATTCTGCGCGAGGGCCTTTCCCCCGCGCTCCCGGCGTACCACCCGTTTACGGTTACCGTACCCGGAGCCTGTGCGGGCTGGTGCGACTTGCTCGACCAACACGGAACGCTTTCGATGGCCGAAGTGCTGGCCCCGGCCATTTCCCTGGCCGAGGACGGATTCCCGGTTGCCCCGACGACTTCCTACTTTTGGCGGGCCGGGGCCAACCGCCAGTTAAAAACCGCCCCCAACGGCCATGAATTGACCCTCGAAGGGCGCGGCCCGAACCCCGGCGAAATCTTCCGCAACCCCGGCCTGGCGCACACCTTTCGGACCGTGGCCGAAGGCGGCAAAAGGGCCTTTTACGAGGGCCAAATCGCCGAAGCGATTTCCGATGTCTTGCAAAAGGCGGGCGGTGTGATGACCGCCGCTGACCTGGCTGAACACACCTCCACCTGGGAAGAACCTGCCAGCGTCACTTTTGGCGATTATCGTATCTACGAATGTCCGCCCAACGGGCAGGGAATTACTGCCCTGCTGGCCTTTAACCTGCTCGAAGGCTTCGATATGGCGGGCTTGGCTCCGCTTTCGGTGGAACGCCTGCACCTCCAGATCGAGGCCTTGCGGCTGGCCTTTGTCGATGCGCGCTGGCACATCAGTGACCCTGAGTTTAACAATATTCCGCTTGCCGAATTGCTTTCCAAGGAATACGCCGCTGAACGCCGTAAACTGATTGACCCCAAACGGGCCACTCTCGACCAGAAACGCGGTACGCCGGTCGCATCCAGTGATACGGTTTACTTCTGCGTGGTCGATGAAATGGGCAATGCTTGTTCGTTTATCAACAGCAATTACATGGGCTTTGGCACGGGCATTGTGCCAAAAGGCTGGGGTTTTAGCCTGCAAAATCGCGGCCACAATTTCGTTCTCGACCCTGAACATCCCAACCGGCTTGAACCGAAAAAGCGACCTTACCATACCATCATCCCCGGCCTGATTACGCGCGCCGATGGCGGCCTGTTTGGTCCCTTCGGTGTCATGGGTGGATTCATGCAGCCGCAGGGACACTTGCAGGTCGGCCTATCGCTGCTGGCAGACGGCCTCGACCCGCAATCCGCGCTCGATTTGCCGCGCTTCTGTATCGATATCGACAACGGCGAACAGAGCGGCGCGGTGCTTTTGGAGGAAGGAATCCCCTGGCGCGCAGCGGCGGAACTGGCGGCGTTGGGACACCCGGTTAAACCGGTTAGCGGCTGGGGGCGGGCGGTCTTTGGGCGTGGACAAGTCATCCTGCGCGACAGCGCCAGTGGCACGCTAACGGGTGGCAGCGATCCGCGCGCCGATGGGCTGGCGATGACGCTATGAGAAAAATCCCATCCTCAATCGCCCTGCGTTTGGTGGTCTGGTTCCTGGCGCTTTCCTTCCTGCCGCTGGCCGTCCTGGCTTTTTTTGTCAGCCAAAATGTAATGCGCGCTTTTGAGCGTCAGGCTGCCGAATTCCAGCAGGAGCAGGCGCGCCTGAATGTGGAAATCCTGTCCGATTCTCATGCGGGCGAGAGCATATATATGAGCCATCTTTTGCGCGGTCAGCCAAAAGACGGCGAACATTTTATTATCGACATGCGGGGGAATATTTTATTTCACCCCGACGAGTCGCTGATTGGCAGATGGATTCAGAATTTTTACTCGCCCGATACGGTTGACACTATTTTGTCGCAATCGAACGGTGGCCTAATTGACGCAGATGCGGGATATATTGTCGGGTTTAGCCATTTTCCTGACGGTGACTGGGTGGATATTGTCGCGGTTGAAATTTCGCCGCTTGAAAATGTCATTGCTGGACTGGTGCGCGTCTCCTCAGCCCAGTTGGCAGCCAGCCTGCTGTTTATCACCCTGGCCTGGGGGCTGGTTACATGGTTCGTGCTTTTATGGCCCCTTAGGCGGCTTACCCAGGCCGCGCGTGAAATGGGGCGTGGCAACATGGACGTGGTGGTGGATACGTCTCACATGGACGACGAATTGGCCCTGCTAGGTTTTACGCTTAATGAGACCCAGCGTGAGATAAGAAATCTTGTCGGTGGTTTACAGCGAAAAGTGGACGAGATTGACCGGGCTCACTTCTCGCTTCGAAAAAGTGAGCAGCGTTCACGGCTGGTTTTTGATTCGATAAATGATGCCATTTTGCTGCTTGATATTAAGAGCGGCGCAATACTGGATGTGAATGAAAAGTTTTTTGAAATATCTGGCTATGAACGCGACGACCTGATCCACCTGGCGGTCAGGGATTTTTCATCCGGTGTCGAAGGATACACATTCAAGAATCTGCTTCGTTTTATCCAGCGCGCTCGCAAGGGCGAGCCGCAGATGTTCGAATGGCATGTTCGTTGTAAGAACGGGGCGTATTTGTGGGTGGAAATCAATGCCCGTATTGCCAGCCTGGATGAGGATAATAAGCATCTGGTTATTGTGGTGCGCGATATTGACCAGCGCAAACGCAGCCAGCAAATCCAGGTGGCTATGTATCGTATTGCCCAAATCGGGCAGGCGCAGCCAAGCCTGTATGAATTTTTCTCGTCGGTGCACCAGATTTTGCAGAACCTGTTCCCGTGTCCCAACCTGGCCGTTGCTTTGTATGGAGATAGCCAGGAAGATGTGTACTATCCGTACCGGCTGGACGAGCGCGAACTATGGCCGCAGGCCCAGGGTGAATTGGACAGGGCGCTTTTGCGGGCCATGCAAAGACACGAAGGCGCTTTGTGGGTCAATGTTGGGAACATTACCGACTACCTGGAAGAGGGCCTGCCCATAGAAGATTTTGAGACAACTTTCCAAGACTGGATAGGAATCCCGCTGCAAACCTCCCGCCGCTTGCAGGGTGCCCTGGTGTTGAAATATTATCCATTCTCCCCCCAGCCTGCCCGCGCCGACCTGGAATCCCTTTCGCTGATTTGCGTGCAAGTTGCCGCTGCCCTTGAGCGTAAACTTGCCGAAAAAGCCTTGCGCGAATCTGAAGCCCGCTGGCAGACCCTGATGAAGAGTTCACCGCAGTTAATCATCACTGTGAACCGGGCAGGGGAAATTTTGTTTGTTAACCAGTCGCTGGCAGGGTTAATTGGGGATATGTTGCCAGAGACGGCATTCTTGAAATTTTTACCGGGTGAGAACGATGAAGAAAAATGGCGGGTGCTTGGGCGGGTTTTTAATCAGCGGGCGACCATTTCTTTTGAGTTTTCGATACACACTCTTGATGATTCTGAGATATGGTTTTCGGCCAACCTCGCCCCTGTGGTGGACAGCGGCAGGGTTGATCTGGCCATCTTGAATGCGATGGACATTACGGTGCGCAAGAAGGCCGAAGACCAAGTGCTGCGCCTGAACGACCAACTGGAGCAGCGCGTTCGCGAGCGCACTTCGCTGCTCGAAGCCGCCAACCAGGAATTGGAATCGTTTTCTTATTCCATTTCGCATGATTTGCGCGCGCCGCTAAGAGCCATCAACGGGTTTTCGCGCATTTTACAGGATGAATGGACCGATTCGGAGTCGGAATCCCGCCAGCGTTACCTGGCGCTCATCCGCGAGAATGCCCGCCAGATGGGTTTGCTGATAGACGACCTGCTGGCTTTCTCGCGCCTGGGGCGGCAAAAGTTGAATATGCAGCATATCCCTATGAGGGCAACCATAGAGCATGCGCTGGCGACCCTCACCCCGGAAACCGAAGGCCGCGAATTTGATGTCATTATCCCGGAGCAATTGCCAGACTGTGTCGGCGACCCGGTCTTGATTAAGCAGGTCTGGGTCAACCTGCTCTCGAATGCCTTCAAATTTACCCGTCAGAAGCCGCGCGCGCGGGTCGAGGTCGGGTTTGAACAAATTAATGGCACAGTGGTTTACCGACTGGCCGACAACGGTATTGGCTTTGATATGAAATACGTCGACAAGCTTTTCGGAGTCTTCCAGCGACTGCATCGCTCTGAAGAATTCGAAGGTACCGGGGTGGGGCTTGCAATTGTCCACCGGGTGGTTGGTCGTCATGGCGGACGCGTTTGGGCAAAAGCCGAACCGGATAAAGGGGCAACTTTCTATTTTTCACTGCCTACCAAAATTAAAAGGCGCGTTAAAAACTAGGCATCACTTGGTATACTGTTTAGTACAGTTACGCGCACGGAGGATGAAATGCCAGATGGCCCCCTTGAAATTCTATTGGTCGAAGATAACCTGAATGATGCCGAGTTATCCATTTATGCGTTGAAAAAGTTCAAAATTGCCAATTCCATCTACCATGCGCGTGATGGCGCTGAGGCGTTGGAATATTTGTTTAATCAAACCGATGTAGATGGCCGCAAACGCGCTCCGCGCCTGATTTTGCTCGATTTAAAACTCCCCAAAGTTGACGGCCTTGAAGTGTTGCGAACCCTTAAGTCTAACTCTGCCACACAGTCCGTGCCGATCGTCATCCTTACCTCTTCGCGCGAAGAGCGCGATATTATCGAAAGTTATAACCTGGGTGTCAACAGTTACATTGTCAAACCGATTGATTTTGAGCAATTTACCGACGCTGTCAGGAACGTGGGTCTGTACTGGCTGCTCTTGAACCAAAGCCCTACCTAAAAGGATGGTTTTGATTATATGGAAGAGCAATTGAGAGTGCTGGTTTTGGAAGACCGGCCCGCTGATGCTGAACTTGTCCTATACGAGTTGAAGCGCAGCGGATACAAATTCTCACACAGGCGGGTCGATACCCGGGCTGATTATTTCCAGGCCTTAAGCGAGCCGGTGGATATTATCCTGGCTGACTATAGCCTGCCACAGTTTAATGCCATGCAAGCCCTGCATCTGTTACAGGAAAAAGGGCTGGATATTCCCTTTATTGTTGTTACTGGAACCATCAGCGAAGAAGCCGCCGTGGAAACCATGAAGCAGGGCGCGGCAGATTACCTGCTAAAAGACCGCCTCAGCCGCCTTGGCCAGGCGGTTCAACGTGCTTTGCACGAAAAACGCCTGCGTGATGAGAAAAGGGCATCTGAAGACAACCTGCGAGTCTCAGAAGAAAAATTTTCGAAAGCCTTTCGAATCTCGCCTGATGCAATTGCCATTGTGCGCTACGCCAATGCCGAATATATCGAAGTCAACGAAGGCTTTACGCAATTGACTGGTTACGCAGCCGAAGAAGTGGTTGGTAAAACCGGGTTGTCCCTCAACCTGTGGGCTAACATCGACGAAAGCAAACGCTATCGCGAACAAATACGCGACCAGGGCGAAATCAACAACCTCGAAGCGGTTTTCAAGAAAAAGGACCGCTCACTTTGGATAGGTCTCGTTTCTGCCCGCACGATTGAAGTCAGGGACGAACTCTATATTATTTCCGTCACCCGCGACATCACCCAGCGCAAACGCGCCGAATTGGAATTGCAGCGCGCGCATCAAGACCTGACCGAAGCCTACGAAGCCACCATTGAAGGCTGGTCACGCGTGCTCGACTTGCGCGACAAAGAAACCGAAGGCCACACCCAGCGCGTTACCGAAATGACCATTCACCTTGCCCGCGCCCTCAACGTTTCTGAAGATGAGATTGTCCACATTCGACGTGGAGCGCTTCTGCACGATATCGGCAAAATGGCTATCTCTGACGGCATCCTCCAAAAGCCCGGCTCGCTCGACGAAGAAGAGTGGAAGCAAATGCGCCGCCACCCTGAGTATGCGTATGAAATGCTTTACCCAATCGCTTACCTCCGGCCCGCGCTCGACATTCCCTATTGTCATCACGAACACTGGGACGGTTCCGGCTATCCGCGCGGCCTAAAGGGTGAGAAAATTCCCCTCGCGGCGCGCATTTTTGCCATTGTGGATGTCTGGGACGCCCTACTCTCCAACCGCCCCTACCGCAAAGGCGCCACCGAGGAATCGGTGCTGGCCTACATCCAAAAACATGCCGGGATTTTCTTCGACCCCATGTTGGTCGAATCTTTTACCGAACTATATCGTCAGGGTGTATTTGATAACACCCAGACATCCCGCATGACCCGCGAGACCGGCAGCACCTACGACATTATTGAATGAGTCGAAACCAGGTTTACTCATCGCTTGCACTGCTTGGGGGATTTGTTCTTCTCGCTATAATTTGCTCATCCATTGTTTATGCGGGATGGTGGCTTTCGCGCCCGCCCGCGGTGCCCACCGTTGTATTTGCCACCCGGCCCCCGGTCGGTGCAGAAGCGGTCGCCGCCACCCCCGGCCCGGATTCGGCTCCCTTCGCATCCCCCACGCCCCGGCCCGGCTCCGGCCCTCACGGCAAGATTGTCTATGTTTGCCAGATATTCAAAACCAGCGCCAACGACCAAATCTGCCTGATGGACGCCGACGGCGGCAACCAGCGCCGCCTGACCACCGAAGACCGCTCCAAACATTTTTACCCCTCGCTGGGGCCGGATGGGCTTTCGATAGTTTTTTCTTCCAATTTGCACGGGCAGGGTACTTACGACATTTACGAAATGGACTTGCCGGGCAACATCAAGAGATTGACCAGCGGCATCGGCATTCTGACTGCGCCTGAAATCTCTCCCGACGGCACACAAATTGCCTTCACCCGCGGCGACGGTATCGACAAGACCGCCGTCTGGCTGATGAACCGCGACGGCAGCAATCCGCGCGAAGTCTACCCCAGCGGCTGGGACCCCACCTGGTCGCCGGACGGCGCAAAAATTATGTTCGCCTCCGCTGTGCCGGGCTATGGCATTCAACTGGCTTCGGTCAACCTCGATGGCTCCGGCTTCCAGCGCATCAGCAACCTGCCAGACCTGCGGGGCCGCAACGACTGGTCGAACGACGGCCGCTGGCTGGTGACTTACTCGGGTAAGCCCTGGCGGCGCGAATTGTTTATGATGAACCCCGACGGTTCTTCGCCCTTCCAAGTCTCCCCGGCGGGCGGCAACAGTCAGGGGCCGGGTTTTTCCCCCGACAGTGGCTGGATTGTTTTCACTTCTTATTTTGACCGTTATAATGATGAACATGGTTGCGAAATTTATATCGTCCGCATAGACGGCAGCGACCTACGGCGGCTGACCAACAATGGCTACTGTGATTGGCAGCCGCGCTGGGGGCCTTGATTTCAAGACTGGTACAAGGTATGGCAAAAATACTTTTAACCGAAGACGAAGACTCCCTGCGACTGATGACCCGTACCGTGCTGGAACTGGGCGGGCATCAGGTTTTCGCTTTCTCAAACGGGCAACTTGCTCTGGAGGCCTTCGAGGAAATCAACCCGGATATTGTAGTTTCGGATGTTTCCATGCCAGTCCTGGACGGTTTTGGCCTGCTCGACCAGGTGCGCCGATCGCGCACGGGGGCGGCCGTACCGTTTTTGTTCCTGACAGCCCGCTCCGAACGTTCGGATGTGCGTTTTGCCCGCAACCTGGGGGCTGATGACTACCTTTTTAAGCCCTATGACGCTGAGGAATTGCTCGAAGCCGTTGCCGCCCGCATCGAGCGCCGCCGCGCAATCGAACTGTTCGAGTCGCGCCAGGCCCATTTACAGACGATTATTATGCTTTCCAATCTTATAGAAGCCCGCGATGAATATACCCGCGACCACGTCCAGCGGGTGCAGGCCCTGGCAACAGAACTGGGCAACGCTCTGGGCTGGTCGTCTGAAGCCATGACCATTTTGGAATACGGTTCGCTCTTGCATGACGTTGGCAAGATTGTCGTCCCCGAGTCGATTTTGAACAAACCCGGCAAATTAACCCCCGAAGAAATAGAAATCATGCGTTCGCACACCACTGTAGGCGCAAAGATTTTCGAGAACGTTCCCCACTTGCGAGAGGCCTTACCTTACATCCGCTATCACCATGAGCGCTGGGACGGCACGGGTTACCCCGACGGCCTGGTGGGTGATAATATTCCCCTCGAAGGCCGCCTGATGGCAATCGTCGATTTTTTCGACGCTCTGACCAGCGAGCGTTCCTACCACGCAGGCAGGTCAGTGCCGGATGTGCTGGAAATGATAAGGGAAGGGATGGGCAAACATTTTGACCCGATGATGGCGGAGGTGTTTATCTCTCTACAGGAAACGAAACCAAAAGGACAGGCGTAAGTTGGCCTGTCCTTTTGGTTTACCAGCCGCATTGTGGGCAGGTATTGATTCCGGCGTGTTTCCCGACTTTTTTATACATGGTAACACTGGTAAATGGTTCGCCCAGGATGCCATCGTGGATGGCCCAGGAGCGCAGGCGGATGCTGTCGATTGCGCCGGGCTGCCGGAAGGTCGAACCGTCCAATAGTTTTTGGAAATCCCCGTCCGCTGAAAACCCGGCCTGGATGCGTTCCATCAGGCGGCGGCCCATCTGGTAGGTGAATCCGTACCGTTCGAAAATGACCGCGTTGTGATAATACAGCGGCTCGACAAAGTACATGTCGTGTCCCAGACTGGCGATAAACTGCTCGAAAGTTTCGATGGCCGGGGCCAAAAGGCGCAGTCCGCGCCGCACCTGGCCGGGGGACAGGCCATACGCCAGGGCCTGCGATTCCGCTTCGAGATTGCGCTTGAGTGTTCCGAAGCGGGTTGGGCTGCCGTCGGGCATCCGGTCCACGTTGAAGCGCGGCGCATCGGGGTCGTTCAGGATGTAAAGCAAGACGTGAATCTGCCCGTTGACCGTGTCGGCCAGGTGGCCGTAGAGAATCGGATCGGGAAAATGCTGTTCGTGGAACAGCGATAATTCGACATCGCTGGAACCGGGCTGGTACTTGAATTGGAACAACGACTTGATACGGCTTGAATCCAGGCCGGGCAGATCGAAGCGTTTCAGCAGTTCGGGTGGGATTACCCGCCCGTAGATTTGAAGTTTCTGGTCTTCGGGGAGCAAATTAATTCCGCCAATGGTCGAGGGGGGCATGGCAGGCCGCCTTTCAGGCTTAATCTTTCATGCGGGCTTCGCGCTTCATTTCACGTTCCTGGTCGCGCTCGGCAATCGTATGACGCTTGTCGTGTAGTTGCTTGCCTTTTGCCAGCGCAATTTCGATTTTTGCGCGGCCTTCTTTTAGGTAAACCCTGGTCGGGACGATGGTGACACCTTTTTGGCGCACTTCGCTCCACAATTGGCGAATTTCGCGTTTGTGCAGCAGCAGCCGGCGCTTGCGTTTGGGGTCGTGGTTGAAGCGGCTGGCCTGTTCGTAAGGGGCAATGTGACACTCGACCAGCCAGGCTTCGCGCCCGTTGACTTCGATGTACGCCTCGGCCAGGCTGATTTGCCCGGCGCGAATGGATTTGATTTCAGAGCCTTGCAGTGACAGCCCGGCCTCGAAATGCTCGAGCAGGAAGTATTCAAAACTTGCCTTGCGGTTGGTAGCGAGATTTTTAATGCTCATGTTTCGATAATACCAGAAATTATCCCCATTTCAGGATGGCTGCGCCAGCTAGTCCGCGCAGGATGCCTGTAGCGACCAGCGCCAGCGAGATGCCGACGGCTGCTGCCATGAGCGGCCCAAGCAGGGAACCGGCCAGGGCGCAGGCGTTCAGTACGATGGTGTACCAGGCCAGGTAGGCAGGCCTGTCCTGTGGCGGGCAGGCTTCGAGCAGGTAATTCAACTGCGCCCCGCCGACCATGGCCCAGACTAGGCCGCCCAGGATGGAGATGGCATAATATTCCCATACCTGGCTCGAGAAGGCCAGGAAGAACGGGTACAGGCTCATGCCCACTACGCCCCAGCCGGTGACGGCTTTGTGGCTGCTTTTGCGCACCAAACGGCTGAGTTGGGTCGAGCCAATCAGCACCGTCAGGTAAAACAGGGCCGTGCCAATGCCGATATGCTCATCGGTCAGGCCGAGTTCGTTGACGAAATAAATCGGGAAGAGAGGAATGGCGAGAAATTGCGACAGGTGGAAGAAGAGCAATACCAGCAGGGTGGCGCGAAAGGGGGTTTTCCAGATATCGAGCCGCAGGCTGTTTTTCAGGCCGAGGCGTGGTGATGGTTGATTTTCCGGCGACCCAGGCTCGGGCTGGGAGCGTTCCGCGTTGTTTTCGGTTTCGGGCAGCGGGCGAATGAAATAGAGGTGGACACTGCTCATCGCCGCGCCCAAAAATCCGATAAAAAAGATGACCTGGTAATTGAACGGGAAGGGCAGTTGTTCGAGCAGCCAGCCCGTGCCGAGCGAAGCGCCCATGAAGACCACCGAAAGTACGATGTTGCGTTTGGCGGCTACGCTGGCGCGCCACTCCGTTGGGACGGCGCTGGCGAACAGGGCGTTGAACCCGACCCCGAGGGCGGTCAGCGGGATGGCTTGCAGGAAGATGATGCCGGTTAGGCCCCAGATTTGGCCTTGCTCGTTGAAAACCCAGGGCAGGAAGGCCCACAGTAAGAAACCCAGCCGGTAGACAACCGAGGTCCAAAAGACGGCGCGGTCAACGGGGCGTTTGACCAGCCAGAACCCGGCCGGGATGGCCAGCAACAGGCTGACCAGGGCCGGGATGGCACCCAACAGGCCGATTTGAAAACTGCTGGCCCCCAGGCGCGCGGCGTACACATTCTGGAAGTTGAGCGAGGAGCCAGCCAAAAGGGCATACCAGCCAATATCCAGGTAAAAGTGGATGAAATTGGCGCGATATTCTACCGGGACGGCGGGGTTGACGAAGAAGCGGCGGAGTAGTTTCACAAGGGCTGATTATAGCAGTTTGGACGGAAGTGGGGGCCTGGTACGAGTCTCTTTTGTCGCTGCATGGTGGCTGCACCCCTGCATTTGGCCTGTGTAAGCCGCCTGAAGGCGGCGGTACAAATTTTGTTGCTACAGGCTATGAAATTTGCGCAAGCGTGCTATACTTTTAAAATCGGAGGAAAGATGTCTGAAATTGACCTTGCGCCACTGCAAGAGAGACTTGTCCGCCACGCAAAGCATGGCCGTTCGGGGCTGATGCCTGCCTTGCACGATGCCCAATCTTTGTATGATTACATCCCCGCTGAGGCCGCTGCCGAGATAGGCAGGAGGCTCAAAGTGCCGTTGGCCGACGTGCATGGCGTTATCGAGTTCTACGCGCTGTACTACAACCAGCCGCGTGGTAAAAAAATAATCCGGATTTGTACCGATGCCGCTTGCGCGCTGAAAGGTGGCGCGGATATCCTGGGCCGCCGTTGCGCCGAGGCCGGAATCGAGCCGAATCAGACCACCCCTGACGGGCTGCTGACCATCGAGGCCAGTCCATGCCTGGGGGTCTGCGAACACGCCCCGGCGGATTTGACTGTGGATGCTGGACGGTGGACATTGAACGACGCCGAGCGCCCACCCTCTATCGTCTACCGTCTATCGTCTTATTTGACGGCCAACTGCGGGCGCGGCCATACCATCAGCCTGGAAGAATACGGAAGCTATCCCGCGCTCGAAAAGGCGCGGAGTATGACTCCCGATGCGGTTGTCGCCGAGATAAAAGCCTCCGGGCTGGTGGGGCGCGGCGGGGCGGCCTTCCCAACGGGAATCAAATGGGAAGGCGCGGCCAAGGCCGAATCGGACGAGAAATATGTCGTTTGCAACGCCGACGAATCGGAGCCGGGAACCTTCAAAGATCGGGTGCTGCTGCTCGACGACCCGCATAGCACGATCGAGGGGATGTGTATTGCGGCGTATGCCATCGGGGCGCGAAAGGGTTACATCTACCTGCGTGGGGAGTACCCGTACATTTTGCCTGCGCTCGAAGAAGCGCTCGAAGAAGCGCGCGTGGCGGGCTACCTGGGCGAGAAATTTGAGATAGAAGTCCGCATGGGCGCGGGGGCCTATATCTGTGGCGAGGAAACCGCCCTGTTCGAGAGCATCGAGGGCAAGCGCGGTTTTCCGCGTATCAAGCCGCCCTTCCCGACCACGCACGGCCTGTTTGGCAAACCGACGGTGATCAACAATGTTGAAACACTCTGCAATGTGCCGCTCATCTTGAATATGGGCGCGGCCGAATATCGCAAAATCGGCACTGAGAAATCGCCGGGCCCGAAACTGTTCTGTGTTTCTGGGGATGTGGCGCGTCCGGGGCTGTATGAGGTGCCGTTTGGGTTGACGTTGAGGGAATTGCTTTCAACGGACGAGTCAACGGATGTTGTAACGGATGCGCGGATGGGAGCGGACAGGTCAACGGACTCTGTAGCGGACTCACGGATGAAAACGGATGATATTCAGGCAATCCTGTTTGGCGGGGCGGCGGGGGCGTTTGCGACGAGAGAGCATTTGGATGTAAAGCTGACTTTTGAAGATCTGCGCGCTGTGGATTTGCCGCTTGGCTCTGGCGTGGTGATGGTTTTCGACCAGACGCGCGACCTGCGCAAAGTGCTGGCCGGGCTGGGTCATTTCTTTGCCCACGAGAGTTGTGGCAAGTGTTACCCGTGCCAGATGGGGACGCAGCGCCAGAAGGAAATTTTGGAGCGATTGGCGCATGGCCGTTCCTTGCCCGGCGATTTCGAGCGCTTGCAGGATGTTGGTTGGACGATGACTGACTCCTCGCTGTGCGGACTGGGCCAGACCGCCGCCGGCGCTGTGCTGTCGGCGCTCAAGTTGGGATTAATAAAGGTGTAGCAGATATGCCCAAATTAACCATAGACGACCGCGAAATCATTGCCGAAGATGGCGCGACCATCCTTGAAGCCACCCGGCAGGCCGGGATCGAGATTCCCGCGATTTGCTGGCACGAGGCGACCACGTCCAACGGCCTGTGCCGCATGTGCATCGTGGATGTCGAAGGGATGCGCCTGCCCCAGCCGGGGTGCATCCTCCAGGCGGCGGACGGGATGAAGGTGCAGACGCGCTCTGAAAGGGTTGTGCGGGCGCGTAAAACCATCCTTGAGATGCTGGCCTCCAGCGTGGATTTATCCGATTCCCCCGAAATCCTGCAAATGATGGACGACTACGGCGCATCGCCTGAGCGTTTCCCCGAAGCCGAACGGCGCGAAGTGGATGTGATGGACGATAACCCGATGTATATCCGCGACTACGCCAAGTGTGTGTTGTGCTGGCGCTGCGTGCAGGTCTGCGCCGAGGATGCCCAGTACACCTTTGCGATCAATTTTAGCGGGCGCGGCTACGAGACCCAGATTGGCACATTTTTTGAGCAGCCCATCCCGTCCACAACCTGCGTGCTGTGCGGGCAATGCGTCGGAGTCTGCCCGACGGGCGCACTCAAACCCAAGCGCGAGTTCCTGCTCGAAAGCGGTGTTTCGCCAGAGCAGGTTGCGGCGATGAACACGGGCCGGAAAAGGCGAAGGGAGAATCATGATTAAACCCGACCGCATCACCACAACTACCTGCCCCTACTGCGGTGTCGGCTGCACCCTGCAACTGCACGTCAGGGACGATTTCATCTACAGAGTGACTTCGCCCTTCGATTCGCCTGTCAACAAAGGCAACCTGTGTGTCAAGGGGCGATATGGCTACGATTTTATCTACCACCCCAAGCGGATTTTAAAGCCGATGGTGCGGCGCTACCTGCTGGACGGTGGACAGGAGACTGTGGACCGCAGCGAGTTGCCACAGTTCACCGTCAACGGTCAACGGTCAACCGATTGGGTCGAAACCGACTGGGATACCGCCCTCAACATCGTTGCCGACAACCTAACGCGCATCTACCAGCGCGACGGCTCGGACGCAATGGCGGTCTATTGCTGCGCCAAAGCCACCAACGAAGACAACTACCTGCTGCAGAAGATGTACCGCACGCTCTTCCGCACCAACAACATTGACCACTGCACGCGCCTGTGCCACGCCGGGTCGGTGGTGGCGCTGCAACAGGCGATTGGCTCTTCGGCGATGAGCAACACCGCCTCGCAGGTCATCAAGAACGATGTGTTTATGGTGGTTGGCTCGAACACGACCGAAAATCACCCCATCATTGCCTTGCAGATGAAAGAAGCGGTCATGAAACACGGCGCGCAGATGATTGTCGTTGACCCGCGCCGCATCGAGCTGGTCGATTTTGCCGTCCTGTGGCTGCCGCTCAAGCCGGGCACGAATGTTCCGTTACTCAGCGCAATGGCGCAGGTCATCGTTAAGGAAAACCTGGTCAATTGGGAATTTGTCAATCGGCGCACCGAGGGGATTGACGATTTCGTTACCAGCCTTGAAAAATTTACCCCTGAATATGCCGAAAGTATCAGCGGCGTGCCTGCCGAAAACATCTGCCGCGCCGCCCGGCTGTATGCCAGCGCCAAAAACGCGGCCATCTACTGGGGCATGGGAATTTCGCAACTTTCGCACGGCACGGCTTCGGCGCTTGCGCTTATCCATCTCGCCTTCCTGACCGGCCACATTGGGCGCGACGGTACGGGACTAAACCCCCTGCGCGGCCAGAACAACGTCCAGGGCGCCAGTGATATGGGCGCAATGCCTTTTCACTATCCCGGCTACATGCGCGTCGACAACGATGAAAATGCCCAAAAATGGGAAAGAGCCTGGAACATCGAACCCGGCGGGCTTTCGCGCAAACTGGGGTTGACCACCACCGAGATCCTGAGCAACGCCCATCCCGGCGGCGTGCGCGCCCTCTACATCATGGGCGAAAACCCGATGATGTCCGAGCCAAATCTCAACGAGACTCGCCGCCACATCGAGCAGTTGGAGTTTCTCGTATCGCAGGATATTTTTATTAACGAAAGCGGCGCATATGCGGATGTCTTCCTGCCGGCTGTTCCCTTTGCCGAAAAGGATGGCACCTTCTCGAACACCGACCGGCGTGTCCAGCGGGTGCGCACCGCCCACTCTCCGCGCGGGAATGCCCGCGCTGACTGGCAAATCATCTGCGACCTGGCGCTTCGCCTCGAATCGCGCCTGGGCCGTTCATCCAAAAGCGCCAAATGGACTTATGCTCGCCCATCAGAGATCCTGCGCGAAATGGCAAGCATCAACGAGGATTACGCGGGCGTGACCTATGAGCGCATCGAAAAAGTCGGCATCATCTACCCCGTGCCGGACCTGTCCCACCCCGGCACGCCGACCCTGTTTACTGAAGACTTTCCACGCGGGCGCGGCAAATTCATCCCGCTTGATTATGTGCCGGTGATGGAAGAACCCGACGACGAATACCCCTTCATCCTGACGACGGGACGGGTGCTCGAACACTGGCACGGCGGCACGATGACGCGCCACTCGGCCCTCGACGAGGCCTACCCCGAAGCGCGTGTCGAAATTCACCCGGCTGATGCGGAGATTCACGGTATTCAAGACGGCCAGGCGGTGCGGGTGAGTTCGCGGCGCGGCGAAGTGGTGGTGCGTGCTACGGTTACAGAAAAAACCACGGTCGGCGTAGTCTTCCTGCCGTTCCACTTCCACGAAGCCGCCGCGAACCTGCTGACCAACGACGCACTCGACCCGCAGGCCAAAATCCCTGAATATAAGGCCTGCGCGGTGCAGGTCTTCCCGGCAAGAGATGCGGATTTGAAAAATCCCGATGCGCTGCTGGCGCGCGGGCGATATTAAGTGCAGGAGCCAGTGTACCGTGAACAACCTGAAGCAACATTTTCTTCTTGACCCTGGTATCCATTTCCTGAATCACGGCTCTTTTGGCGCGTGTCCTACGCCCGTATTCGAGGCATATCAAAAGTGGCAGCGCCGGTTGGAAAGCCAGCCGGTGCTTTTTCTTGGTCGTGAACATGACCTGTTGTTAAGGGAATCGCGCGCGGCGCTGTCCGCATACCTTAATGCCGATGCAGACGACCTAGTTTACGTGCCCAATGCCACACATGGGGTCAACATTGTTGCCCGCTCGCTAGACCTGCGACCCGGCGATGAAGTTTTGTCAACCAACCACGAATACGGGGCCTGTGACTGCGCCTGGCAATTTTTATGCGCCAAAACGGGGGCGAAGTATATTCGCCAGCCGATTGAACTGCCTGTCGTTTCAGCGCAGCAAATGGTTGAGCAGTTTTGGTCGGGGGTGACGCCGCGCACAAAGGCGATTTATGTCAGTCATATTACCTCGCCGACAGCCCTGCGCTTGCCGGTCGATGAGATTTGCCGCCGCGCTCGCCAGCAGGGACTTTTGACGATTGTGGATGGCGCCCATGCCCCGGGTCAAATTCAACTGGACCTGGCAGGGATTGGGGCAGACTTTTATACCGGGAATTGCCACAAGTGGATGCTGGCCCCAAAAGGCGCAGCTTTTCTTTATGCCCGGGGCGAGGTTCAGCATTTGGTAGCGCCGCTGGTTGTCAGTTGGGGCTATGGCGGGAATAATGGGCAGCAGGGAACAGGCTCGCGCTTCATCGACATTTTGCAGTGGACAGGCACGAAAGACCCTTCGGCTGCGTTGGCTGTTCCAGATGCGATAAGGTTTATGGAGCAACACAACTGGGACAAGGTTCACCGTGAATGCAGCCGTTTATTGAAACAGGCGGTCGAGCGTATCTGTATTTTGAGCGGGATGGAGTCTATGTATTCGCCGGATTCGGAGTCCTATAGCCAGATGGCCGTCGCGCCGCTTCCGGCAGGTCTTGATTTGGCGCTTCTCAAGTCCCGGCTTTATGACGAACACAAAGTGGAAGTTCCCTTGACCCAATGGCAGGGCAGGAATTTTGTGCGAATTTCTGTTCAGGCTTACAATAATCAGGGCGATATCGATGCCCTGGTAGGTGGGCTGGAAAAATTGCTGCCGAGTGGGGCATCCTGAAATTCAGTTTCTTTTTTTGTGGTATCATAACTTAAACGTTTAAGTTATGAAGAAAGTCACCATTCGCCAGATAGCCGAACATCTTAACCTGTCCATTGCCGCTGTGTCACGCGCCTTGGACGGTTATTCTGATATTTCGGTTGAGACGCGCCAGCGGGTTTTGGAAGCCGCCCAGGAGATGGGCTACGTCCCCAACCGCGCAGCGCGTCAACTGCGCCGCCAGAAAACCGACGCGATTGGTTACATCCTTCCGGCTGGTACGCCGGGTTTCAGCGAGGCATTTTTCTCTGAATTCCTGGTTGGCTTGGGCGATGAAACGCCCCGTCATCGCCTCGACTTGCTGATTTCTACGGCTGGCAGCAGCCTGGAGCGCGAAAAAGAGTTGTACCGCGATTGGGTGCGCTCGCAAAAGGTGGATGGTTTTATTCTCAACCGTATTCGTTTGAGCGATTGGCGGGTACGCTATCTGCACGAAAACCAGATTCCGTTTGTGGCCATGGAAAATTCACTGGACGGGATTGATTACCCGTATGTCGAAGTGGATAATACCGGCGGGGTGGCGGCGCTGGTGGAGCACATCCACCGGCAGGGATTTCGACGCCTGGCCTTTATAGGCGGCCCGCACGACCTGAAGATTCAAGTGGCGCGCCTGGCCGGATACCGTCAGGGGTTGGCGCATTGTGGCCTGGGTTTTGACCCTGACCTGGTGGTCGAGAGCGAACTAAGCGCTGCGGGCGGCTACCAGGAGGCCCGCCGCCTGCGCTGGCTGCCCAACCCGCCTGATGCGCTAATCTGTATGAACGATGAAATCGCGTTTGGCGCGTTACATGCCATGCATGACTTGAGCCTGGACGTTGGCCGCGAAGTGGCTGTGGCGGGGTTTGACGGTGTTTCCGCTTCGGCACATACTCGTCCGCCGCTGACCACCCTTGATATCCCGATTCACCAGATTGCCCAGACTCTTGTACAGGCGCTGGCTTTTCGCCTGGCCAATAAACCCGTGCAGCAAATTTGCCTGGCCCTGACCCCCCGGCTTTTGCTGCGCGCATCCACCGGGGCGTAAGCATCTTACAGGAGGCAAAATGGACAAACCCATCACCTTTGGATTGGCGCGCATGCATGTCGAGTTTGGCGAGAAGCGTGATTTCCTGCCCGAGTTTGTCGCCCGGCTCGAGCGCATGGGCGCGCAGGTTTTCTTGGAATATGGCTATGGCTCGGCAATGGGCTTTTCTGAAGCCGATTATCGCGCGATTGCTCCAAAAGTGACGTTTGCCTCGCGCACGGAAATTTACCAGCAGGATTATATGCTTGTTTTGCGCTGTCCGCTCGAAAAAGACCTGCGCCTGCTCAAGCCCAGCACTTGCATTATCTCGATGATGCACTATCCCACCCGTCCGGTACGGGTGGAACTCTTGCGCTCGCTTGGCGTCGAGTCGATTTCGCTGGATTCGATTAAGGATGATGTTGGCCGCCGCATGGTTGAAAACCTGCATTCCGTTGCCTGGAATGGCCTGGAGGTAGCCTTCCGCGTCTTGCAGCGGCTATATCCGGCTCCGGGCCTGGAGAGTCCTTCGCGCAACCCCATCCATGTGACAGTGATGGGCGTGGGAGCAGTCGGTGTTCATGCTGTGCAGGCTGCCAGCCGTTATGGAGATGTCGCGCTCTGGCGGGCGCTGGCGGGGCGCGGCGTGCCAGGGGTGCAGGTTACTGCCATTGACTACGACCTGACCTATAACGAATCTGTCATGCGCGATTTGCTCGGACGTACCGACATCCTGGTTGATGCCACCCAGCGGCCAGATGCCAGCAAAGTTGTCATCCCCAACCAGTGGATTGCCTGGATGCCCGAACATGCTGTCCTGCTAGACTTGTCGGTCGACCCGTACAGTTGCACCCCCGATGGCCCCAATGAAGTCAAAGGAATCGAGGGCATGCCGCAGGGAAATCTCGACCAATACGTTTTCGGGCCGGACGACCCGGCTTTCGACCGCGTTCCCGGCTGCGTTTCGACCCAAAACCGGCGTTATTCGGTTTCTTGTTACTCCTGGCCGGGTATTCATCCCAAAGAGTGTATGCGCTTATACGGTGACCAGATTCGGCCCCTGATTCGAACCCTGATTGAGAAGGGCGGGGTGCAAAACATCAACAGCAAAGGAAAATTTCTCGAGCGCGCGCTTTCCCGCGCCATGCTCTCGAACTGGATTTCAAAAAATGGAAAGGATGGAGCATAAATGACAGCGCTAAAAACCTTGGGCTTGCCCCGAATGCGCAATGAAGCCGGTGAAAGACGGGTCTTCTTGCCAGATTTTGTGCAATTTATCGCCTCTCTGGGTGTGAATGTTTACATAGAAGAAGGTTATGGTTCTCGTTCAGGGTATACATTTGAACATTACAAACGCGCCAACCCACTGATTCACAAAACCAACCAGCAGGGCGCTTACCAGCAGGATGTTGTCTTGATTTTGCGCTCGCCCAAGCCGGATGAGTTGCAGCTGATGAAGCCCGGTGGCATTCTTTTTTCAATGCTGCACTTTCCGACCCGCCCGCGCCGTGTACAGCGATTGGTCGACCTGGGGATTAAGGCAATTTCGATGGACAGTATTGCCAACGACGTCAATATCCGCCTGATTGAGAATATGCAGGCGGTTGCCTGGAACGGTCTTGAAGCCGCCTTCGATGTACTTGAAAAATGCTGGCCCGGCCTTGTGCCTCCCGATGGCCGTCCAATCCGGGTGCTGGTGTTGGGCACCGGCATGGTGGGCAAATATGCCATCGATGCGGCCACAAAACTGGGCAACATCGAGCGCAACAACGACCATATTGCCGGCGGTGGACCGGGTGCGCTGGCGATTTCGGTCGGGCGCAGTATCACCACCAACCCGCAAACCATGCAATTGCTGATGGGCCAGGCCGACATCCTGGTCGATGCCACCCAGCGGCGTGATACCAGCCAGCCGGTCGTCTCCAATGAGTGGATTGCCTGGCTGCCAGAACACGCGGTCATCGCCGACCTGGCGGTTGACCCGTACACCCTGGGCGCCGACCCGCCGGTGGTGCGCGGCATCGAGGGCATTCCGCAGGGCAGCCTTGATCAGTATATTTTTGACGCTGCCGACCCAAACTGGGATAAAACCATGCCGGAAAGTATCCCCAGCAAGAACCGCCGGGCTACGGTCACTTGTTATTCGTGGCCCGGCGTTCATCCGGAAGCCTGTATGGATCATTATGCCAGCCAGATGGAGCCACTGATTGAAGTTCTTTTCGAGCGGGGTTATGATGAATTATCGTTGGAGGGTGAATATTTCGAGCGTGCCCTTTACCGGGCCACTTTAAAGTATTTTATGGAAGGAGCGTAAAACATGACCCAAAAAACTGTCGTTGCCGCCGCGTTGGGCGAGTGTGTTCATGTGGCGGGTGTGTCCAATTTCCTGCGCCTGGCTGAAACCGCCGGGTGGAAGACTGTTTTTCTCGGCCCGGCTGTGCCGGTGGAAGAATTACTCGAAGCCGCCAAGCGCGAAAAAGCGGATTTGGTCGGCGTCTCGTACCGCCTGACTCCCGAAACCGGCGAACGCCTGCTGGGGCAATTTGCCGAAGCCGCCTCCGAAATGCACGAAGCGGGGGTCAAGTTTGCTTTCGCGGGCACGCCGCCAGTGGCTGAAAAAGCCGAAAACCTGAGCGGATTTTTCGACAAGATTTTTGACGGTTCCGAATCGCCGGAGCAGGTGTTGGCCTACCTGAAAGGCCAGCCCGCCCGCGACCTGAGCGAAAAGGACTTCCCCCAACGCACGGTTGACCGCATCCTGTGGAAACGCCCTTACCCCATCCTGCGCCACCACTTCGGCCTGCCGACCATGGAAGACACCCTGCGCGACCTCGAATTGATTGCCGACGCCCAGGCGGTGGATGTCATCTCCCTGGGCATCGACCAGGACGCGCAGGAGAATTTCTTCCACCCTGAGCGCCAAGACCCGCGCCAAAAAGGAGCCGGCGGTGTCCCCGTCCGCAGCCCGGACGATTACCGCGCCCTATACCGGGCCTCGCGCCGCGGCAACTTCCCCATGCTGCGGACGTACTCCGGCACCGATGACTTCATCAAACTGGCTGAGATGTACGTCGAGACCATCAACATCGCCTGGTGCGCCATTCCGCTCTACTGGTTCAACCAGATGGACGGCCGTGGCCCCTGGGATTTGGAAGGCTCCATTCGTGAGCATCAGGAAGTCATGTCGTTTTACGGCCAGCGTGATATTCCCGTCGAACTGAACGAACCGCATCATTGGGGCATGCGTGACGCGCCGGATGTCATCTTTGTTGTCTCGGCTTTTCTGGCGGCCTACAACGCCAAACAATATGGCGTGCGCGACTACATCGCCCAACTGATGTTCAACAGCCCGCCCGGCCTGAGCGATGCGATGGATTTGGCCAAGATGCTGGCCGTGATGGAAATCATTACCCCGCTTGCAGATGCAAATTTCAATATTTGGAAGCAAGTCCGCATTGGCCTGCTCTCGCACCCGCTCGACCCGGATGCCGCCCGCGGACATCTTGCCGCCAGCACCTACCTGCAAATGGCGCTCAAGCCCGACATCTTGCACATCGTTGGGCACACCGAGGCGCACCACGCCGCCACTGGCCCCGACATCATTGAAGCCAGCAAAATCGTGCGCCGCGCCATCCAGAACGCGATGGGCGCGCCGGATATGACCCACGACCCGGCCATCCGCGCGCGTATCGACGAACTCAAAGCCGAGGCCGCCACCACGCTGGATGCGATTCGCAACCTGGCCCCGGCCGGGGCGACTGACCCTTGGGCCGATGCTGCCACCCTGGCGAAGTCGGTCACCTCCGGGATTATGGATGCGCCTCAGTTGGGCAACAACAAGTTCGGGCTGGCAAAGGTCCGCACGAGAATCATCAACGGGGCCTGCGTAGCCGTCGATGAAGCGGGCAAGGCCCTCAGCGAGCGGCAACGCTTGTCTAAATTCCTGTAAAAAGCAGGGGCGACCCTTTCGGGCCAAAGGTGGTCCTGATTGTACTGAGCGGGTCGCCCTTACACAAATCGAGGAGAATGTTATGACCGACCCTGAATATTACACTGTCATTGGCGCAGGGCATGGAGGAAAAGCCATGGCTGCGCACCTGGCCCTGATGGGCTTCAAGGTCACGCTCTATAACCGCACGTTTGAGCGCATTCAGGTTGTCCAGAAGCGCGGCGGTCTCGACCTGGAATCGGGCGAACACGGCCCGCGCGGTTTCGGAAAGTTGGAGGCGGCTACATCGGATATGGGCGAGGCCCTGGCCAAGGCCCAGGTGATTATGGTGGTGACACCCTCTTCGGCTCATGCCGATATTGCCCGTTCGTGTGCGCCGCACCTGAAGGATGGGCAAATTCTTATCCTTCACCCTGGCCGCACTTGTGGCGCGCTGGAGTTTGCCAAAGTGCTCAACGATTCTGGCTGCACGGCGGATGTGACTGTTTCGGAGGCTGAGACGTTTATCTACGCCTCGCGCTCTGACGGCCCGGCCCAGGCGCGGATTTTCCGCATCAAGGAGGCGGTTCCGCTGGCGGCCCTGCCTGCCACCCGCACCCAGATGGTGCTGGATGCGATTAACCCTGCCTACCCGCAGTTCATCGATGGCGTCAACGTTTTGCATACCGGCTTGAATAATATGGGCGCGATTTTCCATCCGGCCCTGGCCCTTCTTAATGCGGGCTGGATTGAGCGTACCAATGGCGACTTCCAATTCTATATCGACGGGGTGACGCCCTCGACGGCGCGCATTCTCGAAGTGCTCGACCGCGAGCGCGTGACGGTGGCCTCGGCCCTGGGCGTGCGGGCGCGAACCGCAATGGAATGGTTGAAGCTGGCCTACGATACCACCGGTAACGACCTGAACGATGCCATTCACAACCAGCCCGGCTATTACGGTATCAAGGCTCCCTCTACCTTGAATCATCGTTATATTTTTGAAGATGTGCCGATGAGTCTTGTGCCGCTGGCTTCGCTGGCCCAACGTTACGGCGTTTCGGTGCGCGGCATGGAAAGCATCATCCGCCTGGGAAGTATCCTGCATCAGACCGACTACTGGCGGCGCGGGCGCACGGTCGAGCGGCTGGGGCTTTCGGATTTGTCTGTCACCGAGTTGACTACTTATGTCAATGAAGGGTTTAGGCAGTAGTTTCAGTTTTCAGTATTCAGTGTTCAAAAATTAGTTTTTAGGAGAAAATTATGTGTGGTATCTGTGGCGTTTTTAACGCGTATTCCCCCAACGAAGTTCAAAGCATGGTTCAGAAACTTAGTCATCGCGGGCCTGATGGCAACGGGGTTAAGTCCCTGTCGCTGGGCACGCTGGGTCATACCCGGCTTGCGATTGTGGACGTGAACGGCGGGCACCAGCCCATGAAAGCCGAAGATTATTGGATTGCCTTCAATGGCGAAATCTACAACCATCAGATTTTACGTAGTCAGTTTTTAAGCGATTTGGATTTTGATACCCAGAGCGATACCGAAACCATCCTGCGCCTGTTTGCGCGCTTTGGCGAAAAAGCGGTTTCCATGCTCGATGGCATGTTTGCGTTCGCCCTGCACACGCCGGGAAAATTCCTGCTGGCCCGCGACCCGCTGGGCATCAAGCCGTTGTACTGGGCCGAGGAAGACGGCAAACTTTACTTTGCTTCTGAAATCAAAGCCCTGGCGGAATTCAGCAACAACATCCGCGAATTCCCTGCCGGGCATTATTATCACTCGGAATTGGGACTACACCAGTATTACTTCCTCGGCCAGGGCATTATCCCGGTCGCCCAAACGGAAGAAGAAGCCTACCCGATGATTGTCGATATCCTGAGAGATGCGGTGCACAAACGCCTGATGGCCGATGTTCCCCTGGGAGTCAGCCTGAGCGGCGGTCTCGACAGCACCATTGTCGCAGCCCTTGCACGTGAAGGATTGGATGAACTGCATACCTTTGCGGTCGGTATGGAAGGCAGTGAGGATATTGCCGCGTCTGAACTGGCGGCCAGGGCGCTCGACACCAATCACCACATCCTGGTCTACAACGACCAGGAGATGCTCGATGCCCTGCCGAATGTCATTTATCATCTCGAAACCTTCGATCCGTCCCTGGTGCGCAGTGCCATCCCCAACTATTTCCTTGCAAAAATGACCGCTGACTACGTCAAGGTTTTCCTGACGGGCGAGGGCGCGGACGAACTCTATGCCGGTTACGACTACCTCGACCGCTACACCGAGGCCCCCGAACTGGATGCCGAACTGCGCAATATCACCTCCGCCCTGCACAATACCAACCTGCAGCGCGCTGACCGGCTTTCGATGGCCTGGGGGCTGGAAGCGCGCGTCCCGTTCCTGGATACCCAGTCTATCTCCCTGGCGTTCAGCATGCCCACAGAATGGAAACTGCATAACGGACGCACACCCAAACGCCTGCTGCGCCGCGCCTGCGCCAGCCTTATGCCCGATGAAATTGCCTGGCGCCCCAAGCAGAAGTTTTCGCACGGGGCCGGTTCGCGCGATGTCATCCTGGAACACGCCAACGAGAAAATCAGCGATGGTGAATTTGGCCGAGAAAGTACCCGTCTTGCCAGCGAATGGGATTACAATTTGCCCAACAAAGAAGCCCTGTTCTACTATAAAATGTTGCGTGAGCATTTTGTAGACGAGCAGATTATGCCCGGCATGGGGCATAGCAGGAGTTTATAGCCTATGGATTTCAATTGGTACGAATGGCTGGGGTTGCCGCTTATCATCTTTATCGCCCGCGTCATTGATGTGGGGCTGGGCACCCTGAGGATTATTTTCACTTCGCGGGGCAAGCGCCATCTTGCCCCGCTGCTCGGCTTCGTCGAGGTCTTCATCTGGGTTGCCATCATCAGCCAGATTACGCGGACCGCCACCGGCCTCCCCGCTTATTTTGCCTATGCGGCTGGTTTTGCGGTTGGCAATTATGTCGGCATGAAAATCGAAGACCGCCTGGCGCTCGGCAAGGTGGTGGTGCGCATGATTCTTTCCGATGGCGGCGAGCAGGTGGCCCACGCCCTGCATGAAGCTGGATTCGGCGCAACGGTGGTGGATGGCAAGGGCGCCAACGGACAGGTTAAGCTGGTTTACACGATTGTCCCGCGGCGCGATTTGCCCGACGTGACGGGAATCATCAATAGCATCCATCCGCGCGCGTTCCTTTCAGTCGAAGAAGTGCGCTCCTCGCAAGAGGGGATATTCCCCAAAGACGAGGGCCGTTTCCTGATAACGGCCCAGCGAAAAAAGAAATAAAACGATACCCAGGGAGAATGCAATGTACATGATTTTGCTCGTGCTCGATGACCCGGAACAACTGGACGCGGTAATCGGCGCCTGGGAGACGGTTGGAATTCGTGGCGTGACCATGCTTGAAAGTACCGGGCTGGGCCGCCTGCGCCAGAGTCGCATCCCGGCGCGCTATTACTTTCAGAGTCCGCGCGCCGAGGAGGGACATTTGACCCTGCTGGCGGTTGTGCCGGACGAGGTCAGCGTGCAGGCCTGCCTTCGCGCAACTGAGGAAATCACCGGCGATTTGGACGAGCCACACACCGGCATTTTTACCGCCTGGCCCTTGCCGGTGGTCAAAGGCGCAGTTTTGAGAGGGGAGTAAATGGTCTGGCTGGAATTTGTCATCAGCGCCGGGTTGATTGTTGTCGCGGCAGCCCAACTGGCGAAATACGGCGATGTGATAGCCGTTCGCACCGGGTTGGGCGGGATGTTTATCGGGGTTGTTCTGATGGCTGGGGCGACTTCCCTGCCCGAAGTGCTGACCAGCATCAATGCTGTCTGGCAGGGCGCGCCCAACCTGGCTGCTGGAAATTTGCTCGGCTCGAACATGTTCAACATGCTCCTGCTGGTCATCCTCGACCTGGTACACCAGAACGAGCGCATCCTGCGCAAGGCTGCCATCAAACATGCCCTTTCGGGTAGTTCGGCCGTGTTGATGATAACCATGGTGGTTTTCTTCCTGCTCGACGAATTCACCTGGCAGGTCGGCTGGGTCGGCGTGGATAGTATCTTGCTGATGCTGGCCTACCTGGCGGTGGTTTACTTTATCCAGGATGAGCAGTCACAAGTTGTCAAAGTCGAAGTTGAGCAAGAGTTGCCTGGCGACTTTCCCACGCTGCGGCGCGGACTAATCGGTTTTGGGATTGCCGCCGCCTCGCTGCTGGTGCTGACCCCCTGGATGGTCGATTCCAGCAACCGGATCGCCGACATCACCGGCCTGGGGACGACTTTCATCGGCACCACACTGGTGGCGCTGGTAACCTCGCTGCCCGAACTGGTCACCACCATTGCCGCCGCCAAACTCGGCGCGGACGATATGGCGATTGGCAACCTGTTCGGCTCGAATATGTTTAATATGTTCGCCTTTGGCCTGACCGACCTGTTTTTCACCCAGGGGCGTTTCTTTGCCGTGGTCGACCCGGCCTTCCTGCTCATCAGCGTGCTTGGCCTGTTGATGACCGTCATGGCCCTGGTCGGCAACTTGGCGCGTATCAAGCGCAGGTTGTTGTTTATCGAAATAGACGCCCTGGCGCTGATGATTGTCTACCTGATCGGGATGTGGATGCTCTATTCGCGCGGGCTGGGACTCTAAAAAAAGAAGTCGAAGCAAAAATGCCTTCGACTTCTTTTTTTATCGTGTAGCCGCTCTGTTCTTTACCCTACCAACCCAGCCCCTGCAAAAACTTCAACTTTTCCACCGTCTGGAAGCTCGCTCCGCCTTCGTGGTTGTTGTACTCGTAGGCGCGGATTTGTTTTGGCCCGGCATAGTGGTTATAGGCGGCGTAAACCGTCGAAGGCGGGCAGATGTCGTCCATCAGGCCGACAGAAAACAGGGCCGGGGATTTGGCCCGGGCCGCAAAATTAATCCCATCGAAATACGATAACGTCTCGAAGACGGTCTCAACCTTCTCGCGGTGGATTTTGCAAAAGTTCGAGAGTTCTGCATACGGGTAGGTCGCCACAATCTGCGTCGCCCGGCGATAATGGCACAGGAACGGGACATCCGGCATCGTAGCCTGCACCTCGGCCAATCCGGCTGCCGCCAGCGTGATGCCGCCGCCCTGGCTGCCGCCGGTCACCGCCACCCGATTCGCGTCCACCGCTTCGTGAGCGCGGGCCGCCTCGACTGCCCGCACCGCGTCGCTGAACACGCGCCGGTAGTAGTAGCTCTGCGGGTCGAGGATGCCGCGCGTCATGAAACCGGGATACTGCGGGCTGCTGCCTTGCGGCTCGATGTCGGCTGTATCGCCGCGCGACCAGCTGCTGCCTTGCCCGCGCGTATCCATAATAATATGCGCGTAACCAGCCGAGACCCAAAAAAGCCAGTCATGCGGCAGGCCGCGCCCGCCGCCGTAGCCGATGTATTCGACCACGCAGGGCAGTTTGCCGCTGCGCTGCCGTGGCAGGTTCAACCAGCCCTTAATCGGTTGTCCGCCAAAGCCGCTAAAGGTGATGTCGAACGATTCCACCAGCGCCAGCCCGGTCTCGAACGGTTTGAATTGTGCGTCCAGCGGGTTCTGGCGGGTTTCGGACAGGGTCGTTTGCCAGAAAACGTCGAAGTCGGCGGGTTCGGTGCGGGCGGGTTTGTAGACTTGCAACTCATCCAGGGGCAGGTCGAAGAATGGCATAATATTTTCCTTAAATGGGGTCTGAAATTCATAACGGTGGTTATGCAGAACGATTATAATCCCGTACAATGGACATTACCCTTGCACTTAGCGGCGGCGGTTCGCGTGGCGTGGCCCACCTGGGCGCCTTGCGCGTCCTCGAACAGCAAGGCTTCCGTATTCGCGCCCTGGCTGGCACTTCGATTGGTTCGATTGTCGGCGCGTTTTACGTTTTCGGCTACCCACCCGACGAAATCGAATCCATATTTGCCTCGGTCAACCTGTCGCGCCTGCTCTATGGCTGGCCTCTGGTCGACGGTCCCAGCCTGTTGAGTGTGCGCGGGGTTTCCGACTTCCTGCAATACCACCTGGGCAACCGCAACTTTGAAGACCTGAACCTGCCCTTTGCCATCGTGGCTGTCGATCTTGAAAGCCGCCGTGAAATCATCCTGAAAAAAGGCAATGTTGTCGACGCCATCCTCGGCTCGATAGCCGTCCCCGGCATCTTCCCGCCCCAGCATTATCCCCCCTATCGCCTGATCGATGGTGGCACGCTCGATCCTGTCCCCGTCAGCATAGCGCGCGCCCTGTCACCCTCCCTGCCTGTCGTCGCCGTCAGCCTCTATACGCCCCTTGGCCAGCCCTCCACGCCCATCAACTTGCAACTGCCCGGCCCGAAAGCACTCATGGAACAAATTGCCCGTCTGAACATTACCCAGGCTTTCCAGATATTTGCCGAAGCGATAGACATCGGCCAGCGCCAGATGACCGATATGCGCCTGCGTATGGACAAGCCCGACGTGCTCATCTCGCCCGATGTCGGCGACATTGGCCTGCTCGACACGGTTGATGTCGCCCAGGTTGCCATGCAGGGCGAACTGGCCGCCCTCGCAGCCCTGCCGGAACTCAAACGGATTTTTTCGTGGCAGGCCCGGCTGCGGCGTTTCCGCCAGCGTCGATGAAGCGCTTCTGGCGGCTCATCCCCTACCTGGCGGTTGGCCTGGGCCTGCTCTGGTACAAAAACGCCTGGCTGGCCCTGCTGGGCTATCATTTGGGGATATTGCTGGCTTTTGGCCTTTCCCGCGCCTGGGGACATTTCCGCGCCCTCAAGCCCCTCCTGCGCCCGGGCTGGGCGGTCACGGCCTGGATTTCAGCCTGCCTCGCTGGACTGCTGCTCTATCTCGGCTGGAGCCGCCTGCCCCTGCCCGCCGACCTGGCCGTTTCGCTGGCTTCGCTCGGGCTTACGGCAGAAACCTGGCCCTGGTTCATCGCCTATTTTGCGCTGGTCAACCCCTGGCTCGAAGAAACCTTCTGGCGCGGATGGCTTTCCGGCCCGTCGAAAACTCCCGCAGTTGAAGATTTCTTGTTTGCCGGGTATCACATTCTTATTCTCGGCCAGTTTGTCCCGTTTGGCTGGCTGGCGCTGGCCTTCGTCATCCTGGCCTCGGCGGCCTGGTTCTGGCGGCAGGTGGTCAGGCAAACCGGCAGCCTCATCATTCCGGCCATTGCCCACCTGCTGGCCGATTTCTCGATTTTGACCGCCATCTACTGGAGGACAATCCATCCATGAGCCGCGATTTGCGTAAATATACATCCCAGACCAATTTCCGCTTGCTGGTCGGCGCGTTTGCGCTTTTGTTTGTCATCGGCCTGGGGCTGATATGGCTCATCTACGGACTGCCCGCCGCCATTACCGGCCTGTTGTGCCTGCTCGGTTCACTCGTCCCTATCGGCCTCATCTGGCTCTTCATGTTCGGCCTCGACTGGATACTCAAAAAGGCCAACCCCGACGACTGATTGTCATTTCGTGCCACGCAGTGGCGAGAAATCTTGATAATTGTGCGCAAGATTTCTCAGGCGCGCCGCGCCTTCGAAATGACAAAATTACTGATTACTGGACACTGAAATGAACACCACCCTCGCCACCCTCGAAGACCGCACCTACCGTTTCCTGCCCCCTGAAACCCCCTCGCGCCGCCTGTTGCTGCTCTTGCACGGCTGGACCGGCGACGAGAACTCGATGTGGGTCTTCGCTCGCAACTTCCCACGCAGCGCCTGGATGCTTGCCCCCCGCGCCCCGTTCCCGGCGGCCTCCAGCGGCTATTCGTGGCGCGAACAGGTCGGCGAGACTCCTGCCTCGCTCGACGACATGCGCGAATCCGCCGACGGCCTGCTGCATTTCCTCGACGGCTGGGGAGTAGCCAACCAGGTCGATACCGCTCAGTTCGACGTGGTCGGTTTCAGCCAGGGAGCCGCCATGGCCGGGATGCTTTCCCTGCTCCATCCGCAGCGAGTCCGCAAGTTGGCCATGCTGGCCGGTTTCCTGCCTCGCGGTGCGGAAGAAACCCTGCCGGCCTTCGACCCCGACAAACGGATTTTCATCGCCCACGGCACACAGGATTTAATGGTCTCGGTTGAGCGCGCCCGCGAGGCCGCGCGGATGTTCGAGCAGGCCGGGGCGCAGGTCGAGTACTGCGAGGCCGACGTAGCCCATAAGGTCGGAGCAGAATGCCTGCGAGCCCTGGCAGACTATTTGCGCGATTAATCCGCTTCTCATTTGCGCGTTGACGGGCATACCATTTGCGGGTATCCTTACCCAACTTTAAATCTCCAGAAAATTATTCCATGACCCTGACTCGACGAGATTTCCTGAAATTGATTGGCGGCGCGGCGGGCGCGTTAGCGCTTAGCCCGTTTAGCCGCGTCATGCCCCTGGCAGACTTCCCGCAGGGAGAGCGCCTGGGCCGTCTGACAACCCCTGCTGGCCTTCGGCAAGCACCGCGCATTGATTATCCGATTATTCGTGAGTTAAATCAGGATGATGTCGTTTCTATATTGCGGCAAGATATTGGGGGCATGTACGGAACACCGTTAGATTTACGCTCTGAAAGTCTTGTATGGGTTGAAACGCCAAATGGTTTTATTCACAGCAGCGTTGTGCAACCCGTGAGAAATTTACCCAACGTGCCCTTGGCTGAAATTCCTCCCGGCAGGCAGGGCTTTTGGGCTGAAGTGACTGTCCCGTATGTGGATTTTACGCTTGAGAATGCCAATCCTGGTTCACCCTGGTTAAAAAATGCGGTTCAGTGGCAGTTTCCCACCCGCTTATATTACAGCCAGGTGATGTGGGTCGACCAAATCCGTGTCAGCGACGTGACCGGCAATATCATCTACCGCATCAACGAACGTTACGGCAGTTACGGCGATATTTTCTGGGCCGAGGGCGCGGCTTTCCGCCCGATTACCGAAGATGAGCTTTCCCCCATCAACCCGAATGTCGACCCGGCGCAGAAAAAAGTCATCGCCAACCTGACCTACCAGACCATTTCTTGCCGCGAAGACAACCGCGAGGTGTACTTCTGCCGCATGTCGTCTGGAGATAAGTACGATGCCTATGGCAATTTTGTTGATGTCTGGTCAACCCCGCTCGGCACGCACTGGACCTGGCGCAAATCCATCTCCATTCACATGGCGGGCGGCACGGTCGGTGGCGGATGGGATATCCCCGGTATCTCTTGGACGACCCTGTTCTCCGGGACGGGCGTTGCCATTCATTCGACCTTCTGGCACAATAACTTTGGAAAACCAAGTTCTCGCGGCTGCCTGAATGTTGCTCCCGAAGACGCCAAGTGGATTTTCCGTTGGACGACCCCGATTGTCTCGCTTGAACCCGGCGACATCACCATCCAGGGCGCGGGCGGCACACACGTTGTTGTCGAAGAACGTTCTTATTAGAAGAGGCTTTTATGGAAATTGCAAACATTAGCATCGGTCTGGCGTTCCTGGCGGGGCTGGCTTCCTTTCTGTCGCCGTGTGTTTTTTCGCTTGTCCCGGCCTATATTGGCTACCTGGGCGGGCGCGCGGCGGGCGGCGAACAGGGCGAAAACAACCGCTGGATAACTTTTTCGCACGGCCTGGTCTTTGTGCTCGGCTTTAGTTTTGTCTTTATTTCGCTCGGGCTGGCGGCCTCCGCGATTGGCGGCTTGCTGTACGACGCCCGCGACTGGCTGGCGAAGATTGGTGGCGTTGTCGTCATCATCTTCGGCCTGCACATGATTGGCGTTTTCCGCATCCCCTTCCTTGAATACGATACCCGCGTACAAAAACTGCCGGATGCCCGTATGGGCTACCTGGCCTCCTTCCTGATGGGGATTTTCTTCTCGGCGGGTTGGTCGCCCTGCGTCGGCCCCGTCCTGGGCGCCATCCTGACCCTGGTCATCAACGGCGGCGACCTGTCCTTTGGTGCGGTCATGCTCAGCGCCTATTCCGCCGGGCTGGCGATACCCTTCCTGATTGCCGCGCTGGGCATCGGCTGGGTGACAGCCACCCTGCGCCAGCATGGCAAGACCATGCGCTATGTCGAAATCGCGATGGGGGTTGTACTCATCATCGTTGGGTTTATGCTGATTTTCGGCGTATTCAACCTGCTCGCTAACTACGGACTCTTCATCGACTTTGGACTTTAATCGTGCTGACAGTTACCCTATTTACCCGAAAAGATTGCCACCTGTGTGACCAGGTCCGCGCCGACCTGCAATCCTTGCAAGAGGAAATTCCCCACCAACTGGTTGAACTCGACATTGAGAGCGACCCCTCGCTCTTGAAAAAATACCTCGAGATAATCCCGGTGGTTGAGGCCGGGCCTTACAGCCTGAAAGCCCTGTTCAGCCTGCCGGAATTGCGGGTTACCCTCGGCGCGGCCCGCGACCGGCGCGGCCACCTCGAGCAACTCTCCGATCCTGAATATATGCGCCGGGCAGAAAAAGCCCGCTCGATGAACGGTGCCGACAAACTCTCGTGGTGGCTTTCGCGTCATTACCTGTGGCTGGTCTTTGCGCTTTTCCTGCTCTACGTCGGCCTGCCGGTGCTGGCCCCAGCGCTGATGAAAGCCAACCTGCAAGTCCCGGCCAGGGTCATTTATACCGCCTATAGTCCGCTCTGCCACCAACTGGGTTTTCGGTCCATTTACCTGTTCGGCCCGCAAGTGTTTTATCCGCGCGCGGCGGCGGGCATCGACGGTATGGCCTCCTTTGAAGACGTGACCGGCATCCCGCAGGACGACCTGTGGGCGGCGCGCCAGTACCTCGGCAGCGAGGAGGTTGGCTACAAAACCGCCCTGTGTGCCCGCGATGTCGCCATCTACGCCGCCATTGTCGGCTTTATTGTCATTTACGGCGTCACCGGGCGGCGCATCAAACCCCTGCACTGGACTCTCTGGCTGCTGCTCGGCATTGTCCCGATTGGCCTCGACGGCTTCTCACAACTTTTTAGCCAGGTGGGCATTCCGGGCATTAACGAACTGATTCCCTACCGCGAGAGCACACCTTTCCTGCGCACCTTCACCGGCGCGTTGTTCGGCTTCATGACCGCCTGGTTTGGATTGCCCTACGTAGAAGAATCGATGCAGGAAACCCGCCAGTTGCTGGCCAAGAAAATCCGCGTTATCGAACACACCGGCAAAAAATAAGCGGGGGATGGATGCCTTTCCAGACCGTTGACGGGATTCGCTACCTGACCTTTGACCTGTTCCCCGGGCAGGTTGCCCACGCTGTTTTCACACGCCAGGGAGGCCTGAGTCCTGACCCCTGGGCCTCGCTCAACGTTGGCGGCACGGTAGGCGACGACAGGCCGCGAGTGCGCGAGAACCGCTTCCGCGCCTTTCGCGCCCTGGGCCGCGACCCGCATTCGATGTTCGATGTCTGGCAGGTTCACAGCGCCGATGTGGTGGTCGCCACCGCCCCGCACGATACAATCCCCCGCGAATTAAAAGCCGACGCCATGGTGACCGACAACCCGGCGGTGACCCTGTTTATGCGTTTCGCCGACTGTACGCCGATTCTGCTCTACGACCCGCTGCGCCCGGCGGTGGGTATTGCCCACGCAGGCTGGATGGGCACGGTGCGGCGGACGGCCAGCGCGGCGGTCTCTGCCATGCAGTCGGCTTTTGGCTCGAACCCCGCCGACCTGCTGGCGGCCATTGGCCCCTCGATTGGCCCCGACCACTACGAAGTCGGCGCGGAAGTGATCGAAAAAGCGCAACACGCTTTCGGCGCTGAAGCCGATTCCTTATTTCACTATAACGGCGGG
>Ga0208244_100396_pt1 | contig 45754 bp, 39 predicted proteins | sample SubbioCR12Aug_5A_FD_184828 | JGI IMG/M metagenome (GOLD analysis project Ga0208244, IMG submission 184828) | Serpentinite rock and fluid subsurface biosphere microbial communities from McLaughlin Reserve, California, USA - CR12Aug_5A (SPAdes) | ecosystem: Environmental > Terrestrial > Deep... | reverse complement strand
ACCAAGCGATTAAGGAGTGAGAAGAGCGCATTGGGATTAGTATTTCAATTAATGCTCAAATTAGAGAATGCCTGGATGCGTTTGAGCTATCCAGAACTGGTGACATCGATCATCTATCGACAGAAAACCCTTGATGGAACCGTAACAAAACAAAAACATGTATCCTAATACTAAAAAATTTCCACAAACATTGACAATATCTCATGAGCTTTCGAAAAAGCCAGTTATATGTCTCGTCTGACCGGCTGTCCGACCGCCAATCGTTTCGGCAACCCGATGATTTATTTAATGTTCTGTATAATCAGCAATCTTGTCTGCAATCGGACAGGTCATCATTATCAGTATCCCCCAGGTAATCGGTCGGATAACCCGCCGGACTGGCGAATCGTGACCTGACTGATAACCGAGAAGACTACTGGTTAGATAGGAAACCACGCTTCAATTATAAAACGGCACACATAACAAACGGGGCAGAAATTTTCTGCCCCGTGATTTATTGAATTAATTATGATGCTTATGATGTTGCGGTCATCTTTTTTCTTTCCGCACGTTTTTCAAAGGTTGTGTATAAGGTCGGGATGAATATCAAAGTTAGAAAAGCAGAAACAACCATACCGCCAATGACTGCCCGGCCTAATGGCGACCATATTTCAGATCCTTCCCCTAATTTCAATGCCAAGGGAAGAAGACCGAAAATAGTTGTAAAAGCAGTCATTAGAATCGGTCGCATCCGGACCCGACCTGCATAAGCAACTGCCTGTTCCAGTTGCATGTTCTGTTTGCGTCGTAACTGGTTGACATAATCAATATAGACAATGCCGTTATTAACAACAATGCCGACCAGAACCAGCACACCGATACCAGAAATTGCAGACAGGGTTGTTTTGGTTATTAGAAGCATCCAGACCACACCGATAATTGCCAATGGAATTGTAAAGAGAATGATAAACGGTTCGCGAAACGATTCAAACTGGGATGCCATAACCATAAAGACCAAGATTATGGCAATGAGCGCGGCAAAACCGATATCTTTGAATGACTGCTGCATCTCTTCAAATGAGCCGGTAAGTTTGATTTCAAAGTCGGGCGGCGGAATGACTTTGCCTATTTCCTGTCCAACCGCTTGAGCAACTTTGCCGGCCGACTGGCCAACTACATTTCCGGTGATGCTGATTATTCGTTCTGTGTTTTTATGATGGATTTGTAAGGGACTGGTACCACTTTTGGTGGTAACGACATTTTTTAAAAGTACCGGTCCGACCGGACTCGAAATAACCGTAGCCAGGATATTATTGATTTGATTACGCTGGTCTTCTCTTAAACGAATTAACACATCATATTCCTTACCCGCGAGCCGGTATCGAGTTGCGACATTACCTTCCATCTGGGTTCGTAAAGCACTCCCGATTTGAAAAGGCGTGAGACCAAATTGAGCAGCACGGACGCGGTCAATGACAAGTTGTACTTCTGGTGCGCCCTTTTCCCGGTTTGATTTCAAGTCAACGACACCGGGCACTTTATTGATAATGGATAGAAGTAAAGAGTTGAGCGAATCTGCAGTATTGATATCATGACCAACGATATCAACCTGAATCGGTGCGCCACCGCCAAACATCATACCCATACCACCAGTCCGGCTGGAACGAACAACCAGTCCGGGAATCTCATTTGCTTTGTTTCGGGCATCCTGTTCAATATCCTGAATTGTGATACCAGCATTTTTCTTCAAAAGAATATTTATCTCGGCAAAATTGGCACCAGACTGACCAAAGATTTCCTGATATATACTGGTTGCTTCGCCAACCTGAACAATAATTCCCTGCATCTGGTCTGACCATTTATCAATCAGATGGTTTTCTAGAATTGATGCTGCCTGATTGGTTTTTTCAAGGTTGGTGCCACGCGGCATTTCGACAACCAGTTCGGTAAAGCGCGACTGACTGTTGCTGGGGTATAAATTCAGTACCGAGAAATGGAATAACCGCCAAACTGATTATAAACAGGCCGAGGGTACTGAAGATTATTGTCTTGCGATGATTTAATGCCCAGCCGATTGTTCTGCAATATATCGCCTCCAGTTTTTTGTAGATCTGCTCAGAGAACGCCAGCAATCCTTTTTCCTTGGTGCCGGGCGGTGGTAATTTCAAGTATCGGCTTGCCAGCATTGGAATAATGGTTAGGGCTATGGCTAATGATGCGGTTAAAGCGAATATGATTGCCCAGGCGAGTTCTTTGAAAAACACTGCGATAAGTCCGCGCAAGAGTAATAATGGAAAGAAGACCGCAAGCGTGGTCAGAGTTGAAGCTGTAATTGCCATGGCGACTTCATTGGTGCCGATACTGGCTGACTCAAGCGGCGCTTCACCGCGTTCCCGGCGTCGGAAAATACTTTCAAATACAACCACGCCGTTATCGACTACCATACCGACCGCAATCGCAAGACCTGCCATTGAAAGAATATTAATAGTAAAACCAGCCACAAACATAAAAAAGAGCGCGAAAAATATGGAAATCGGTATTGCAAAAGCAACAAACAGAGTTGCCCGAAACCGACGCAGAAATAAGAAAAGAATTAAACTTGCTAAAATACCGCCTAAAATCAGGTTGGTTGTGACATTATTGACCGAGCGTTTAATCGAAGCCGAATTGTCCCAAAATACGTCAAAACTTACTGAAGGTGGTAAGGATTGTTCGATTTTACTCATCTCGGTTTTGACCGCATCCGCAACTTGAATCGTATTTGCGTCTGATCTGCGCTGTATCCACATAAACATGGCGCTTTTTTTATCCAAGCGCGAATAATTCTTGGTCTCTTCAGCTGACCATGAAACACTGGCAATCTGGCGTAACAGAATCGGGGTTGAACCTTTCGCTCCGATTACTGTGTTACGAATCTGGTCTAAATTAGCATACTGGCCAATTAAGCGGACAATATATTTCTGGTCTGGTGTGGTAACCGAACCGATTGGGAAATTGATGTTCTGGGCTTTGAGCGCCATCGCCACAGCATCCAGGGACACATTATACTGGGTTAATTCTCTTAAATCGACCGTAACCTGAACCTGTCGTTTAGCGCCGCCTGACATACCAACCGCGGCAATGCCATTAATTCGCTGCAACCGGGTTGAAATGTCGTCGGCAATTTCCCTGAGTTCAGTTTCCGGAATATCACCGGCTAAGGTTATATTGAGAATCGGCATCATCGAGACATCAAACTTAAACAAGAACGGTTTTTGCGCATCGGTTGGTAAAAATACTTCGGCTTGATTCAGTTTGTCACGGATATCTGCGGACGCGGCATCTAAATTCGTGCCCCACTCGAGTTGCATAGTAATCACAGAGACACCTTCAGCAGATCGGGAACTGATATCTTTTAAGTTCGGCACGGTGCCGAGGGTTTGTTCTAACAAGTCGGTTACTTCAGATTCAACTTCTAAGGGACCGGCACCCGGATAGATCGTGCCGACCACAACCATGGGCAGAGTGACATTGGGAAACAAGTCAACATTCATTCGGGAAATACCGATTGCACCAAAGATTATCAATGCCAGCGCCACCATCATGGTCGTGACTGGTCTTCTAATAGAAGTGTCAGATATTTTCATTTACTTAACCTCAATAACTGTTACTTTATCACCATCACTAACCCGTTCTTTACCGATTGTAATTACCCGTTCACCTGGAGAAAGTCCGAATTTAATTTCAGCCAGCTCATTGCCAACCAGTCCGACTGAAATTTGTCGGGCATGGGCGATATTTTCATCATCAACGACCAGTACTTTGGAAAATCCATCAGTAAATAGTGCGACCAGTGGTAAAGCGACGACATCTGTTTTCCGTTCTAATAAGAGATTGATACTGCAAGCCATACCAGGAATTAATCTTTTATCCGAATTCGGGATTGTTATTTCGACCGTTGCTGAACCAGACACCGGGTCGAGCACGGATGAGATACCCGTAACCTTACCTTCAAAATCACCATTAGGAATTGCGCTTACTGATATCATGGCAACTGCACCTCTTTTAACATACGATAGATCCAAATCACTTATCGGTGCTTTTACTTTGACATTTTCTGAAAAACTGGCAAGTAGTGCAACCGGCATGGTTGGTGCTGCAGTTTGTCCGATATCAACATAAATTTTCCCGACCGTACCGGCAATCGGTGCCAGCACTGGTCCTGGTTGATAATCCATACCCGGCATATCATTCAAGATATAAAGAATCGTATCGCCTTCATTGACTTTAGAACCTTCCGGATTAACGATTCGCACGACCTTACCCATAATTTTAGGAGTTACCATAACCTGTTGTTCACCATAAACCAAACCGAATAAATCAACACTACGGGATACGGTTTTCTGTTCGACGGTTATGACCGCAACTGTGTGGGCAATGCGTTTATCATCTTTTTTCTCGCGACCACCGCAATTTGTGGTCGATATAATTAAAAATAAACTGATAGATAAGATAAGTATTTTGCTAAATAAATGTTTCATGTCTAGTATCCTTTCTTTATACAAATAATCTCTGTGTTTGTATGACTTCTTACCATTTTTATTGACCGATTGCGTTTAATAATTTTGCCTTACTGATGATGCAGTTAGCAATCGAATTCAATTGCTCAAATTTCGCTTGAGTTAAGGCAAGCTGAGTGTCAATAAATTCAAGATTGGTGATTAAGCCATTCCGGTATTTTTCTTCAGCAAGGGTTAGTGCTTGTTCAGCAGTTTGCACATTTTCTGCCTGGTATGACAGTATCTCTTTTTCCTGTTCGAAGTTAAAATAATTACTCTGCACATCAAGTTTAACAGCGTCTTCCAGCATAGCAAGACCAAGTTTTACCTGGTTTAATTGCGCTTTGCTCTGTTTCATTTTATAAAAATTGGCACCACCCAAAGATAATGGCATTGACGCGCCGATTGTCGCGTTCCAGTTCGGACCCCAATCTGGTTGGGTCATACTTAGCGGTTTAGAATAAGAATAGTTAAATGCGGAAAATATACTGGGGAGATTAGCAGTGCGCTGGATTGCGAGTCCTTTTTGGGCAATACTGACGGTTCGGCGCATATTTTGTAGGTCAGGACGCTCTTGTAAAGCAATTGTGATCGCCTCATCTAAATCGATTTGATACGGGTCAAAGCTATACTCACCTTGCAAGCCGACCGGAGTTTCTGTATCAATACCGAGTACCATTTTCAAAGCACTGTAAGCAATGGTACGCGTGTTTTCGATGCGGATGAGCTGCGACCGGAAATTGCTTAATTGTACTTTTGCCCGCAACAAATCGAGCTGACCGACCATACCGCTCTGATATAATTTATCAATCTGATTGGTGTGCCGTTGCATCTGTGCGTATGATTCAGTCATGAGTTTAACGCCCTTGTCAGCAAGCATGGTCTGGTAAAATGACTGTGTAACCTGAAGTTTCAAATCTTCGAGCGCTTTCTGATAGCTCTCTTTTTCAATATCAAGAGAGAGACCAGCAATCTGATAAGCATTAACAAGTTTACCCCAGGTAAATAAGGTCTGCGTTACGCTCGCGCCCAAATAATAATTGTCTTTGTTCACGATATTGAGGGTTTCAGTAATGGTTGCGATTGTGGTCGGAATACTTTCCGTAAAGCCAATGATATTACCACTTAAATCATAAACCGGAAAGCTTATTTTGCCGGGAATCGATATAGTCATGGGAAAACCCTGTGCTTCAGCTAACCGAGTATAAGTACCTGACAAATTGACCGAGGGCAGAAAAGAAGCCCGGCTCATGTTTTTCCCGGCAGATTGTGCTTTGACTTTTTCCTGAGCAATCATTATTGATTTATTGTTATGCAAAGCCAAATCGACGGCATCATTTAAAGTCAAATATAATGTGTCGCTCGCAGATACGAGACTGGTTATAATTATGAATAAAATAAAAATATATTTCGGATGTTTTATCATCAAAACTCCTTGTCTGAATTTACACTATCAAAAAATCTAATCTTAGATTACACCGCAAACTATGACTATCATTGATTTTATTGGGTAATCTATGACCATAATAAAGTTACATGAAAGTAAATTATAACTTGTGAAAATGCGTTTGTCAATATTAATCAGACCCCGATTTTAACAAGACGATTTTTAAAATAAGGCATTCCAAAACTTCGTGGAATCACCGTGCCCGTCCCATGCCGTGTTTAATTACCCGACCCTCAACAATAAAGATAACATCTTCGCTGATATTGGTCGAAAGGTCGGCAATCCTTTCCAGATTATGGGCAATGCGGATTAAGTGCATGGCGCGTTCGATTGTTTTCGGGTCTGATGTCATATAAGTAATCAATTCCCGCATAACTTGTTCCATTAAGTTATCAACGATTGAATCCTGTTCGCAAACCCGATGCGCTAATTTAGCATCTTCATTGATAAATGCATCAATGCTTTCCTGAATCATCTTGATGACAGTCTCGCCCATTTTAGGAATATCAATCAAAGGTTTGACCTGTGGTCTTTCGATGAGGTACAAACCGCTTTCCGCAATATTGACCAGATGGTCACCAATCCGTTCCAAATCATTATTAATCTTGAGAATCATCAAAGCAATCCGCAAGTCTTTAGCTTTAGGTTCGTGCTGGGCAATAAAATTAGTGCCGCTCTCGTCAATCTCGACTTCCAGCACATTGGTTAATGGTTCTGATTTATCAATAATTTCCTGCAATAACGATTTATCTTTTTGTAATAGTCCGCGCATACTACGGTCGATCATACCTTCAATGATATTGGCATAATTAATCAGCGCTTTTTTCAAACCTGTCAATTTTGCATTCAATAATAACATTATATCTCCTTGTCTTTATAAATAATCATCCAAATTTTCCGGTCAAATAAGCTTCGGTTCGTTTATCCCTTGGTGTCGTCACCAGTTTTTCGGTAAGACCGAATTCAACCAGTTCGCCCAGATAAATAAATGCAATATAGTCTGATATTCTGGCAGCCTGGGCAATATTATGAGTAACTTGTATTATCGTAACATTGTTCTTAAGTTCAACCAGCAAATCCTCAATTTTTGTGGTTGATTGCGGGTCTAAGGCAGAAGTCGGCTCGTCTAATAAAATTATTTCTGGGTCAGTCGCCAAAGCGCGGGCAATACACAATCGTTGCTGCTGTCCGCCAGACAAGCTGAACGCATTATCATGTAAGCGGTCTTTAACTTCATCCCATAACCAGGCATCACGCAGACTTTTTTCAACCTTATGTTGCATCTGGTCTTTATTCATACCACCTTTAATCTTTAATCCGAATAAAACATTATCCAAAATCGATTTCGGGAACGGGTTTGGTTTTTGAAAAACCATCCCCACTTTCATTCTTAACTCATAGATATCCATTTTACCCGAATGTATATCAATACCGTCAATCAAAATAATACCCTGGAGCCGTGCCTCGGCAATCAAGTCGTTCATCCGGTTAAAACAGCGAATCAAAGTTGACTTTCCGCAGCCAGACGGACCGATAATCGCGGTCAGTTTTTTACAGGGAGTATTCATATTAATATTTTTTAAGATCTGTTTGTCGCCAAACCATAAATTCAGGTTTTGTACGCTGAGCAGATCACAAATATCGGCAGTGTCATACTTTGTTTTTTCTACCATTTTTTCCTCTTTCGCATTCTGTATCTAATAATGATTGCAATTAAATTTACACTTAAAACCAGCAAAAGCAGCACGACCGATGTACCGTAAGCAATCGGCACCTGCGCTTTTGGTGCGGTGCCTTCGGTCATCAGCGCATAGATATGATAAGGCAGTGCCATAACTTCATCCAGGACTGAACTGGGCAGTTTTCTGGTATAAAAAGTCGCCGCGGTAAATAGAATCGGCGCGGTTTCACCAGCTGCCCGGCCAACACTGATAATCGCTCCGGTTAAGATATTTGGCAAAGCAGTAGGCAGAACAACTTTGGTGATTGCCTGTCTTTTGGTCGCACCCAGAGCATAAGCCGCTTCCCGAAAACTGTCGGGTACGCTTTTGATTGCTTCTTCACTGGCATTGATAATTATCGGTAATATTAATATTGCCAGAGTTAATGAGCCGGATAATACAGATACGCCAAACTTAAACATATTAACAAAAACCGCTAAACCAAATAGTCCAAAAACAATTGATGGAACCCCAGCCAGGGTATTAACTGCGGTTCTAATAACATTAACAAAATGACCGGGTTTTGCGTATTCAGACAGAAAAATTGCGGCAAAAACACCCAATGGCAAGGCAAAAATAATTGTCAAAACCGTTAAATAGAGCGTTCCTAAAATTGCCGGGAAAATACCGCCAGCGGTCATGCCGTCTTTAGGCGCCTGCAGTAAAAATGAAAGTGATAACACTTTGCCACCTTTGGCAAATATCATTACCAAAAATATTACTAAAAATAAAAGACTGATTAAAATTGATAATTTGAGCAAAATTAACCAGACGCTTTGAGTGAGTTTGCGATTTATTTTTCTTGATCGCTTCATAAGTTTTGTGCCCGCATTACTTTTCGTTTGACTGATTCGGTAATTAAATTTGAGAAAAATGTTATCACAAACAATACAATCGCAATACCAAACAAAGCATAGTAATGTTCACTACCGACCACGGCTTCACCCATTTCTGCTGCAATTGCCGAAGTCATGGGTCGAACCGGGGAAAAAATCGATTTGGGAATGACCGCCGCACCGCCGGCAACCATTAAAACGAGCATGGTTTCGCCGATTGCCCGGCCAAAACCAAGACTGATACTCGCAAAAATACCCGATTTTGCGGCCGGTAAAACAACTTTGTAAATCGTTTCCCATTTATTTGCACCCAGAGCATACGATGCTTCGCGCAGTTCTTTAGGTATTGAAGAGATTGCATCTTCAGAAATACTGGAAATAATCGGTACGACCATTATTCCCAAAATTATCGACGTCGTAAAAGCATTGAGTCCGGTTGGCAGATTGAATAATCGCATTATAAAGGGTGCTAGAAATGCCATACCAAAAAGACCATAAATAACTGATGGAATCCCAGCCAGAAGCTCAACAAATGGTTTTAAAATCTCGCGGGTTTTAAATCCAGCGATTTCCGATAAGAAGATTGCAGAACCAACTCCAAGCGGTATCGCAACTATCAATGAGCCGACCGTCACGACAAACGAACCAGTAATAAGTGCAAGAATCCCAAAAGACGCTTCTTCGTGAGTTGGGTACCAGCCGCGGGTAAAAAGAAATTTCACGACTCCGAATATTCTAAAAATCGGATAACCTTCTTTGAAAATACTTAAGATAATACCGAACAGAAAAATAACTGAACACAATGCGCAAAAAAGCGCAATGTATTTAAAGAGCCCGTCTTTAAACTTCATATTCAATTTTACAAGGCGGGAAGAGAAGAACTCTCCCCGCACTTTTTTATATCCGGTTATTATTGTAGAGGCACGTAACCGGTTTCGCTAACCAGTTTTTGTCCACTTGCGGACAAGACGAAATCAATATATTCTTTGACCAGACCTTTTGGTGTGCCATTAGTTAACATATAAAGCGGTCGGGCAAGTTTATAAGTGCCGTCCTGAACCGTCTTATTACTGGGCACGACGCCTTCGACTTTTAATGCTTTTACGCCTTCCGACAGATAACCAAGTCCGATATAGCCAATTCCGCCCGGTGTTTCCTGGACTGTTGTCGCTACTGCTTTATTCGAAGCAAGCATCAGGGCATCTTCTTTGGTTTTGTCGCCGCCCAACACCTTTTCTTTGAACACTTCAAAAGTACCAGAAGCAACATCCCGAGATATAGCGACGATTTCCCGGTCCGGACCGCCGAGCGCTTTCCAGTTCGTGATTTTACCAGTATAGATATCTTTTATAGTCTTAATCGTAATTTCAGTCATCGGATTTTGCGGGTGAACCACTACTGCTAAACCATCTAAGGCAATTATATTATCAACGGCATTAACACCTTTCTGTTTGGCGGTCGCTAATTCTTTATCTTTTATTGCCCGTGAGGAAAGACCAATATCAACCGATTTTGCAATCAACGAAGCAATACCAACACCCGAGCCGCCACCGCGGACCGAGATGTTAATTTTCGGGTTGATATCCATAAACGCTTCAGCGCATTTCTGGGCAACCGGTAAAACCGTGGTTGAACCAGACATGGTAATCCTGTTTTTTGACGCAAACAGACTGGTTGAACTGACTAACAGTAAACCAGCAACTAAGATTTTCATAAATGTTTTCATTTTATCTCCTTTATTTTAATATCGTGGAACTGAATTTCCACTTTAATTGCAGACCAAGCTGGTCTTCTGGGCTTTTATCAGCAATGGTTGCTTCCTCTTTTACATAGGATTTTCTCTGCCAATTGAGCTGCAGAGTCAACACTGGTGAAGCGCTAGAACTGCGTAATATGTGATAATTCAAACCAGCAACTACAGTTGCATTCGCATAATTTTTCACGGCTGTATTCGGGTCCCAATAGTCATAGCGAAGAACTAAATCGCCATCAAAACCGGTCAATGATTTTAATGAAATTATTGGTGTGACAGAATAACCACTGCTCTTATAAGTATAAACATTATCTCGAATCGTATCTTCGAGTGTCGGGTCAGAATGCGTGATTTTGACTTGGGTTGTTGAATCGTATTGGTTAAACAGATATTCACCCCAGATTTCAACCGGACCGAATGCAAGTTTGGTTATGCCAGCATAGGCAGTTCTAGTGTCAAACACTTTTTTAAATGTTGATTCGGCACGAGTTGAGCTGGTAGTTTGTCGGATAAGACCGGTAAAGCCAGGTTTATCCATAAGTACTGAACCGCCAATTGTAATACCGGCAACCGGGGTCAATCTCAAATTGAATACGGATGCGAAATTCTTATTAACTTTGCTCTGGGTTTTGGTATAACCCTCGCCATTGTAAATACCCAGCGCATATTCGCCAAAACCTTTGGGTAAATAACCGCTTAATGCCGCGCCAAAATCGACCGATGCGACTACTTTTTCCTTATCCTCTAATGATTTTTCGATAACCGGATATTCCCAATCATAAACAATACCGAAATAGTTTTTGATTAAACCGACCTGAAAGTTGCTTTCTTTAATCGGTAGCAATTCAGCGAAATCAAGAAATCCGTATTTCACTTTGATACCGGCACCGTCATTATATTTATCGCTTGAGAAAAAATCGAGTGTGAATCGTCCTTTGATTTTATCGCTTAATTTCGGTTCTAAAGTGAAGTAACCGCGGTCAAAGGAAAACTGACTCGAGGTCGTTTTGCCACCCTTGCGATTGGCGACATAGCGATTCCAGATTTCACCGGCGACTTTGGTTTCGCCGGCTTGTAAAGCGACTGCCCAGGTTAAAAAGGTCAGGGCGATTTTTAAGATAGTTTTTTTGAGCATACGAGCTCCTTTCTTATATATATTTTTTACGATATGTTTTTCAAGCCAGAGTTTATTGCCAACAAATACAGACAGCGTGCTATTCAGATTGACTTGAGTGTCTTTATCTTGTTGACTGTCTTCTGGCTGATAATGAAAATATGGATTAATATTCATATTCTCACCTGTTCGATTCGCAAGCATAATCCTTGCCGATATCGATGTTTCGATTTGAAAAAGGAGGAAGGGAAAATGGTCCTTTTCCTTGCTTACGATTTTTGCGTTGTTTCCATGTCGATAATAATGTTGCGATTCCGATACTAATAAAGAATACGATAACGAGTAGGTTAGCAACAAAGGTCAAGTAAACGGTTACCTTAGTAAAGTTGAATGTGCGGTTAGTTGATCGGACCGTTATTGGATATTCGGCGGTAACGACGATTTCACTCATCATACCTTCGGCTTTTTCCAATTCATATCCATTATCGGAATACAGGCGCAATTCTGATATTTTACTCAATTGGTTTGATGCATAAACAGGAGCGGGTTGAGCAGATAACATTATTAACATCAAGATTATGGCACTATTACTAAACATTATTATCTCCTTCCTTTTAGTTTTCTTCACTAATAGATTTATTAATATAAATAATGATTTATAGATAAACTTCATCATTATCCATAAGACACACGGCGGTTTTATTGCTAATGCGTCTTTTATTAGTTTTTGCCTATTAATGTCTCCTTTCATGTTATATTGTGTTACCTCCGCGCCAATTTGATAAACTTAAGGCAGGCTCTATGACGTGGTGAATTTTATTGCTGTATGGCAAATTAGCGCGGAGATTAACACTTTTTACCCTATGAAGTGGCTTAAAATCCTTTCCCGTCGTCCACGTAAAACAAAACTCATTATTCATACGCTTAAATATAACCCCCACCAGTTAAGATAATATAAGCTAAATGTTAAGATTTGGTTAAGACTTTTTACTGGTTTTTAACAAGGATTAAGTTAATGTTTTGTTTCGAAACCAACGGTTAGACAATATCGGAAAGAATATATAAAGAGACCAGGAGTCCAAGAATAAAAAATCTCCTATTTTCCTGGTTTCCTTATAAAAGCATTCTTTCTTCGTGTCTTCGTGGTCAAAAATGAAATTAAATTGTAGTTTTATCCGAAGGTTTTTTCCAGCCAAATTTTAATCTGGTCGCGGATTTTGCGGAAACCATTTAACGCTTCTGCTTCACTGCCCGTGATTTTGGAAGGGTCAGAAAAACTCTGGTGCATGCGCTGTTTTCCACCCGGAAAAAACGGGCAGGTTTCATTAGCATTATCGCAAACTGTTACCACATAATCAATCTCCGTATCTAAAAATTCCTGCGCGCTTTTTGACCGATGATATGAGATGTCAATATCAATCTCTTGCATTACTTTAATCGCACAAGGACTTACTTGCGTTGGTTGTGTGCCGGCACTAAATGCTTCATATTTGTCACCATAGAGATGATTAAGTAATCCTTCAGCTATTTGCGACCGTGCTGAATTATGTGTGCAGATAAATAAAACCTTTTGTTTCATTTTCTTATGACCCGGGTAGAGTTATGATAAACTTGGTGCCTTTACCAGGTGCGTTTTCAACTGTAATTTCGCCATTATGACTTAAGACAATGTGTTTGACAATGGATAAACCTAAACCAGTACCGCCTAATTTACGAGAACGGGATTTATCAACCACATAAAACCGTTCAAAGATTCTTGATAAATGCTCTTCGGCAATCCCAATGCCGGTATCTTCAACTATGATGCGAGATTTATTGTCGATTTTATCAACTCCGATATTAATTTTGCCTTTTTCGATATTATATTTAATTGCATTGTCAATCAGATTGGTCAATGCTTGTTCGATAAGAAAGTTATCGCCTTGAATAATTCTACCCTCGTCAGCAATTGCGATAACCAGTTTTATTTTTTTTGCTTTAAGCTGGTGCGAGAAAATCTTTTTCAGATTATTAAGCATTACGGATAAATCAATCGGTTCAATCTGCAATTTTTCTTGTTTGCGTTCCAGCTCAGAAATGACAAGTAAATCCTGTACAATATTGATTAAGCGGTCGGCGTTGCGGCTAATGGTTTCGGCAAACTTCTGATATTTTTTGCCGACTTCTTCAGACAGGGTATCGGCAAATCCTTTGATGCTGGTTAAGGGCGTTTTCAACTCGTGCGAAACATTGGCAATAAAATCGGCTTTCACTTGTTCTAATTTTTTGGCTTCAGTAATATCATGTAAAACAATGATTGTTTTCATTCTCTGACCGTGATTTTCAATCAGTTTACCACTGGCGGTATATATATTATTGTTAATATCGATTTCCCGGTTACGACAAACAGTTTTCTCTTTAATATCTTTGACCAGCTCACTAAACTGAGAACTTTTTATCACCTGCCAGTAGTATCGTCCAATAATGTTGTTGGTTGCAGTAATAATATCTTTGAAACTGTCATTAGTCATTATGATTTGGTCGTTTTCATTCAATACAACCAAACCCTCTGCCATTGAGGCAAGGATTGACTTAATCTCTTCCCGTTCTGAATTTAATGCGGTAAATAAATCATTGAGTGATTCTGCCATTTTGTTCACTGCCTCGGTTAATCGCCCAACCTCATCTTTGCGTTTGACAATGATGTGAGTTTGGAACTCACCATTCTTTATTCGCTCCGCAGTGCGGGTTAACAAACGAATTGGCTTAGTTAGACTTCTTGATGTTATTATTGCTAACAATAATGCCAGGATGGTCAAGACTATTGCCGAATAGACAATTTTCTTATTAATTGCATCAAGGTTACTTTTTATCTGTGCCAGATAAGAACTGGTTCTTATTACGGCGACTACTTCGTTGTTATCAAGTACTGGCACTGCAATATATAACATTTCCTGGTTTGTGGTTTCGCTGTAGCGAATTTTTCTGCCGATACTTCCTTGTAGTGCCTGTATAAACTCAGTTCGGGTTGAATGGTCTTCCATTTGCTTTGTCTCGTGGTCTGATTCGCCGATTACAAAACCATCGCTTCGGATTACCGTGATACGTGTTGCAGTTTTTAAAGCAATCGCGGTTATCATTGAATCAACCTGCCCATATTTACCTTTGAGCAGTAAATCTTTTACATTGGCACTGACAATTTCGGCTTGTTTATGTAAACTTAGTTCGAGTGTGTTTAAATAACTCTTTCGATATTGCCGGGAAGCAATAATTGTTATAATCAAAGTTGTAAAGACAATAATTAAAGCAAAATAGATAAAATTCCTGAATAATAAATTAAGGCGCATATCTAATTATTCTTTCTCAAACTTATAGCCAATACCGCGCATCGATTCAATATAGTCACCGAATTTACCGAGTTTTTTGCGTAAGTTACGAATATGGACATCTACTGTCCGGTCAATTACAACCTTGTCAAAATCCCAGAGTTCATTTAAGAGCTGGTCGCGGTTAAATACCCAACCGGGACGGGAAACTAAAATTGATAAAAGTTTAAATTCAGTTGTGGTTAAATCAATTTTCTTTTTATTAATCACCACCTGATACTTTGACAAATCAATTTTCAAATCGCCAATCTCGATTATTTTTGCTGCCAGTTGTCTGGCTTCATTGCGACGCAAAACAGTTTTAACTCGAGCCACTAATTCTCTTGGACTAAATGGTTTAACAATATAATCATCAGCACCAAGTTCTAATCCAACCACTTTGTCGGTTTCAGTTCCTTTAGCAGTGAGCATAATAACTGGAATAGAACTGGTCTGTTCATCTTTCTTAAGAAGTTTAATAACTTCCAAACCATCAACCCCAGGTAACATTAAATCCAAGACAATCAAATCAGGTTTTGTCTTTTTAATATACTCCAATATACTTTCCCCATCATAAAATGGTTCAACTTTAAACCGTTCTTTTTCCAGGTGGTGCGTAATCAAATCGACAATATCTTGTTCATCGTCAACCACGGCAATCAGCTTGCTCATGTTTTATTATATACGAACACATCAAAATTTCAATGGGGTATCTTTCTTTTCAACTGATTCGATATCCAGTTGTAACTTGACTTTATTTGTTATTCAGATAGAATAAACCATGCGATTGACGGTCAGTGCCACCCGCATGGAACTTTTGCGCTTGCGCCGGCGTTTGATTGTTGCCCGACGCGGGCACAAGCTTTTAAAAGATAAACAAGAACAGCTCATGCGTAAAATCCTCGAATTAATCTCGATTATTAAAGGAGAGCGGCAGCGGTTAGCAGAAAAACTGAGTCTGGTCCAGCAGAACTTACGCTATGCTGAAGCCAGTTACGAGCCCGAAGATTATGTTCAGGCATTGGAAGTATCGGGTCGCACTCTGAATATTGATATCGGCGTGCATAACATTGTCAACATCAATGTGCCGATGATAAAAAACCTTGAGTTTTCCGGTTCTTTGCTCAATTATGATTTTATCACGACTTCGGCTGAGCTGGATACATCTTTGTTTGCTTTGGATGAACTTTTACCCGACCTGTTAAAAATGGCGATTAATGAAAAAACTTTGGAACTTTTAGCTGAAGAACTGGAGCGGACGCGCCGACGGGTCAATGCCCTGGAATATGTCTTGATACCGTCAGTCGAAGAGACGATTAAATACATTACGATGAAATTATCAGAAAATGAACGGTCAAGTTTGACCCGGCTTATGCGCTTAAAAGAAATCATCCGCAAAGAATGAAACTGCCGATGACAAACTTTATATTAAATCCGTCGTTACGATAAGATGAGAAAAAAACTATTTATCACTATTTCTGTCATTGTGCTCTTAATCACTCTGATTCCCTTGCCAAAAAGGATGCAACTGCAAACTCATCGCTGGGATAAAGCGATTCATTTTTCACTCTTCAGTATTCTCGGTTTTTTTGCCCAAGCCGTGCTTTCGATTTTTGCCCTGTTCTACGGCACGATTTTAGCAATTGTTACTGAGGTTTTACAAAAATTCATCCCGGGCCGGGTACCAGATGTTGTTGATTTTGGCTCGAATATTATGGGTTTGATAATCGGCACCAGTTTTTGGGAACTGGTGAAAAAAAGAGGATAGCCACTGATGAACACAGATAAAAAGAAAAATATTTATTTGACGCTCTATTCTTTATCCGTGGACATCCGTGGCAAGAAAACATTAAAATGATTCTATCTAACCCCAAAGGCACGCAGGATTTTTTACCTCCGTATGGCGACCAGAAAGCATTAGTCGAGAACGAGTTTCGTAAGGTTGTCTCATTATACGGATTTTCTGAAATCGTGAATCCAACTTTTGAGCATACTGAACTTTATCTCCGTTCAACTGGTCTCACGACTGATATTGTTACCAAGCAGATGTACACTTTTACTGATAAAGGTAACCGCGAACTGGCTTTACGACCAGAAGGAACACCGGGCGTAGTCAGAGCAGTTTTACAGAACAAACTGAAACTGCCAGTCCGCTTATTCTATATCGGTCCGATGTTCCGTTATGAGCGTCCGCAAAAAGGTCGGTACCGCGAATTTTTCCAGCTCGGAGTTGAGGTGATTGGCGAATCCGAACCAGAAACTGATGTTGAAATCATTGAGATGGGGATGAGATTCTTTAATCAGATCAATCTTTCAGATTTGATTGTCAAAGTCAATAGTGTCGGCTGTCCAATCTGCCGTCCTAAATTTCGCGTGCAGTTGCGATTATTTCTGGATAAAAACCTGGAACAGATCTGCGATGATTGTAAAATTCGAGTCGAACAAAATCCAATGCGGGTCTTTGACTGTAAAGTCGAAAAATGCAAGGAAATATACCATGATGCACCGAAAATATCTGACAATTTATGTTATGACTGCCAGAATCATTTTCAGGCCGTCTTAAAAGAACTGAACGAGCGTAAAATACCGTTCGAACTCGATAAAATGATGGTACGCGGGCTCGATTATTATACCCGCACCGCATTTGAATTTGTGCCAACCGGAAGTAGCGAACTCGGCTCGCAAGATAGCGTTGGCGGCGGTGGCAGATATGACAATCTGGTTGAAGATTTTGGCGGACCGAAAACTCCGGCAATCGGATTTGCCCTTGGCCTGGACCGGATTCTGATTTGCCTTGGCAATGCTTTGACGAGTCGGAAATTAGTCTATATCATTGCGCTGGATGCCCAAGCGCTAAAACAGGGGAGACAATTACTCGACACATTACGCAATGCCGAGATTCCGGCTTTAATCAATCCGCCCGATAAAAATCTGCGCGCGGCACTGGGTATTGCCGATAATCTGTCTTGTGAATATGTGATAATCATTGGCGCCAATGAAATGCAAAAGAAAGTTTATACGCTTAAAAATTTAACCCAGCGCAGCCAGCAAGAAATCCCGCAGGATAAGATTGTTGAAGTATTGAGCAAGAAATAATTCAATTATTTCATAATTACCAGCCGTTGATTTAACCTATTATAACCATTAGTAACATCTACAAAATATACACCTGGAGGTAATATATTACCAGTATCATCTTTACCATCCCAGTAAATAAATGATGAAGTGATATTATTAAATGTTTTTACCAGCCTGCCATCAACCCGATAGATTTTTATTTTATAAGCATATTGGGAAATTAGTATATCAAACCTGACCCGATTTTGGAATGGATTAGGACTGATTTTAATATCGGGTATTATTTTACTTAAAGCAGGTTTTTCTTCAATCCCAGGTCCATACGGCGGATATTGGATGGTAAGATAATCGCGGTCAGGATATTGTCTATCAGTATAACCCGAAGCATATACGCTTCCGTCATTGCCAATCGCCAAGGAATAAAACCAATCCCATCCATTGGTAGGTCCGTTGTATCTATCAATCCATAATAGATTTCCCAAAGAATCGTATTTAACAACTACTGCGTCATCATCCCATATGGGAGGATGATTTCCTATACTAAATCCACAAACATAGACACTCTTATCCGCATCAACTTTGACATCATAGGCGCAATCGTCACTACCAAATCCATCATAAAGCCGAACCCATTGTTCATCACCATCTGTCGTATATTTAATCGTAACAATATCAAAATAATATTTATAAGGTCCTGATTGTGTAGCGGCTCTTCCAGTTACATAAACATTTCCTTGATTATCAATCGCTAAACTTTGGCCTCTATCATCTCCGTGTCCTGGTCCGTCAAATGTTCTGCGCCATTGTTCTTGACCAAAAGTATTATATTTTGCGGTTACGATATTTGAGTTAGATTGCGCGACACTTTCACCAGTCACATATACTTCACCCCTAGGTGTAACATCAAGTTTTATTATAGACCCAGGCATACTATTATTAACACGCCATTGACGTTCGCCATTTTGATTGTACTTTATTATAGTATATCCTGTGCCAGCCACATAGATATTATTGAAGCTATCAAGACCAATACTAAATGTCCAGCTTGTAATTGAATCGATTGCAACCCATTGCTGAACTCCATTTGAGTCATATTTTATCGTGATAGAACGCATTGATTCGGGTGATACATAAGTATGACCAGTAACATAAACGTTTCCTTGTCGGTCAACAACAACATCGCTTCCCCAATCTTCGTATTGTGTTGCATATCTCGCTACCCACAACATCTCACCACTAGAACTATACTTTATCGTTCCAATATCCATATCAACCCACTGGTGGTCGTTAATATTGCCGGTTACATAACAATTGCCAGTGCTATCTGTTGCTATCGAAAGTGCAACATCATCAACATTGTCATTACCATTGTATCGTCTAATCCATTGTTCGGTACCCGCGCTGTTGTATTTTATTGTACAATAATCAAAATTTGTATCAGAATTATTTATGCCCTTACTATACCCGGTAACGAAAATGTTGCCATTTCTATCAACAGTGTTCTTACTCGCTAAATCGTAATTATTTGCCGGTCCATTATATGTTCTAATCCAGGATTGAGAATAGGAATAACCTAAAGTAATTATTAAACATAAGATAAATTTCATAGTCATTATTAGGGAGAGCGAAGTGCTCTCCCTGTTTATGTTACCTTTTTTGGTCTTCTGGTGGCCACGAAGGCGGACTTGTTAAAGACAAAACTAAATCATCATGGTCATAGTAGTAATAGTAAGGGTAAGGCATTTGATCCGACCATTGCGAATATTTATTTTGACCGTCTATGTTTTTAAACGCATAATAAATATATGCCCGATAAGTCGCAGGTTCAATGAAATAACCTTGAGGATAATAATGAGTATCGACAAATCTACATTCATTATAATCGGGTGGATTTGTATATGGTGCGCCATATCCAGTGTATCCATAGGTATAATATTGTGGATTTACCCAATTTATATCATATCTATAACATCTCACTGAGCATGCGGAGGCCGGAGTACCGCCAACATAATCAGTAAACACCTTAAGATAATGACCAACTCGAACATCATCTGCTTTTATTGTGCTGAAAAAGAATATCGCAATAACAATAAAAGTAATTTGCGCTACTTGTTTAACTGACGTCTTTCTCACCTCCTTTCATTATAGATTTTCCCTTGATAAAGTCAAGGAAATTTTCCTTATCTTTATTCTTACCACAATGATTATAAAAACAGAATAATACTTTAGTGATTTGTATGGATTTATCCGAGAGAGAGAGAGAGAATTAACTCTACTCATATTTGCCTCTTTTTATCTTACATTAACATTATAAAATATATTTAAAATTTTGTCAAGAGTAAATCGCTATAACATCATATAACTGAGACTACTTAATTCAGCGCAGCCAGCAAGAAATCCCGCAGGATAAGATTGTCGAAGTATTGAGCAAGAAATAATTCACCATTTTTATTTTAAAAAGTCTACCTGCAGGTAGACAAAAATATTAGTTATAACTAATACTATTTTTGAGCGGAAATCTCAGATAATCAATTAATAACCAATAATTAACATCGAAAAAATCTCAACATAGGGGAGATACCCCTGGGTCAAACAGGAAAGCACGGGTTTGGTGACTGGGGATTTGGATCTGGAAGTCAGAAACAGAGTTAAATTTAGGATGAGATTGGCAATCAGGATACTAATCAGAATGACTGTATGTTAATAAGTCAGTCTAAGTATGAGTCTGGAAATGAGAACGGAACTCAGGAGGTGAGTCAGGTATGAGGTGAGGAAGATAGTCGGGATGGATATGAGAAAGGGATTGAGGTAACTCAAACCTCAAAATGAAAAGTTCAAAACTATATTTTCAAGCTTAAAGTTTTGCTTAGAAATTCCTTTCAGTGCCTTCAGTGTTTTTCAGTGTCAAAATCTCGCTGTGACTCTTTTTCTCTGTGGTATTCTTGATGTCTCTTTTTCCCCCTTTACAAACCCCTTTTTTTCATTATAATAACTATCCATGGTTAAAAGGACTAAATTTGTATTATTCTTTTTCAATCGGATAAAATTTAGTTTACCGATAAGTATCAATAATTAGAACAATATATAAAATACTATGAAGACACATATTAACACTAATATAATTGAGTTAAATCCAAATTTTATTCGTGTTTATTCGTGTCATTCGTGGTTAAACAATTTTGGGAGGAAGAATGAAAATTTTTATCGATTCGGCTGATGTCAAGGAAATCCGCGAACTTGCCAGCTGGGGCATCATTGATGGCGTCACTACGAATCCATCACTCGTTGCTAAGACTGGGCGGGAAATTACGGAGTGCGTAACTGAAATCTGCCAGATTGTGGATGGACCGATTTCGGTCGAGGTTATCAGCACTGATGCTGTGGGTATGGTTAAAGAAGCCGAAGAGTGGGCAAAAGTCAATCCGAAAAATATCACCATAAAAATCCCGATGTGCATCGAAGGTTTAAAAGCAGTAAAAATCCTGACTGAAAACGAGATTAAAACGAATGTCACTTTAATCTTCAGTCCGAATCAGGCGCTCTTGGCTGCCAAAGCCGGGGCAACTTTTATCAGTCCGTTTGTCGGTCGGCTCGATGATATCTCGCATTTTGGGATGGAGATTGTCAATGATGTCGTGCAGATTTATAACAACTACGGTTTTGCGACTGAAATCATTGTTGCCAGTGTGCGTAATCCTTTGCATGTGGTCGAGGCGGCAAGAATGGGTGCGCACATTTCAACTGTACCGTTCGGCGTTTTAAAACAGATGGTTGGTCACCCGCTTACAGATGCCGGTATCAAGAAATTCTTTGACGATTATCAGAAAATTCCGAAAAAATGAAAAGATTAACACGAATTGCACGAATCAGTCAAATGCCACGAATAAAAGATTTTATTATTTTTTATTCATGGGATTCGTTTATTAGTGTTATTCGTGGTAAAAACAAGGAGAACTAATGGCATTAATCGATTCAAAAACCAATAAGATCAGTAAAGATTATTCAGTTGAAGAACTGAAGCAATGGGCAACTCTGATGCGCGGTTATAATCTGATTTCATTGTGCGCGGCTGGTTCAGGTCATGGCGGCGGCACCATGTCGATGATGGATTTTACGGCGGCGTTGTATTTGAAAGTTGCCGACTTAGACCCGCAAAACCCATCCTGGGATGGTCGGGACCGGATTATCTGGTCAACCGGTCATAAAGCGCCAAATCTTTATCTGGGGTTAGGTGCAGCCGGATATTATGATATTGAAGAGGTTGTTAATTTAAGAAAGTTATATTCGCCTTTTCAAGGACATCCGCACTGGTTAAAACTGGATGGTGTCGAAGCATCGACCGGTTCATTAGGTCAGGGTCTCTCAATCGGCGTTGGTATTGCCAAAGCCGGTAAAATGGATAAGAAAGATTTCCGGGTTTATGTATTTAATGGCGACGGCGAATTGCAGGAAGGCCAGATTTGGGAAGCAGTGATGGAAGCTGGTTCCTGGGGACTGGATAATCTCTGCTCGATTGTTGATAAGAACCGTTTGCAGATTGACGGCTGGGTTAAAGATGTCATGGATATTGAACCTTTGAAAGAGAAGTTCGAAGCGTTCAAATGGAATGTGATTGAGTGTGATGGCCATGATATGTCGGATATTCTCAAAGCACTGGAAAAAGCCAAAGCATATAAAGGCAAGCCGAGCGTGATTATTGCTGATTGTGTCAAAGGCAAAGGTGTCAGTTTTATGGAAAATGTAGCCGGCTGGCATGGCAAAGCACCAAATAAAGACGAGATGATAAAAGGGTTAACTGAACTCGGTCTGATTGACAAACTCGATTATGAGCGTCTGCTCAAAAAAGCGGCTGATTATCAGAAACAGGTTGATGTCGAGCTGGATAAAAAAATACCCAAGTTTTCCATGGACTATTTCTGGAACCGGCAGGCAAATATGAAAGTTAAAATGGAGCCAACCCGTTTCGGATTTGGCAAGGCATTGAGCGAACGCGGTGATGACGAACGGATTGTCTGTATTGGCGCAGATATTTCCGGTTCGATTACAATCAGCCATTTTTATGAGAAACATCCGGAGCGAAAAGACCGCTGGATTTCAGCCGGCATTGCCGAACAATCAGCCACTTCAATGGCAGCCGGGCTGGCTAAAGAAGGCAAAATACCCGTGTTCGGAACTTATGGCGTGTTTGCTTCAGGACGCAATCTCGACCAGTTGCGTACCACGGTCTGTTACGGTAATTTCAATGTTTTAGTTGCTGGTGCTCATGGCGGTGTTTCGGTCGGACCTGATGGTGCGACTCATCAGACTTTGGAAGATTTGTTCCAGATTTGCGGTCTGCCTAATATGCATGTGTCAGTGCCAAGCGATGCTTTGGAAACCAAACGCGCAACCGAGCACCTGCTCTTTAATATCAAAGGAGCAAAATATATCCGATTTGCCCGCGAAGCAACCCCGATAATTACCAGTGAAAAGACTCCTTATGTCTGGGGTGTGTCGAACATTTATCGTTTTCGGGGTGAAAAAGAGAATTTTGCCGATGCCTTTGATGTCTATTTAGCGACTGATTATAAACCGGAAAAAGAAGACTTAACGATTATTGCCTGCGGACCTGAAGTGCCTGAAGCAATGCGTGCGGCTTGGATTTTAAAGCGTGATTTTAATATCGAAACCCGGGTTGTCAATATGCACACCTTAAAACCGCTTGATAAAAAGACGATTATTCAATGCGCCAAAGATACGAGCGTTATTATTACTGCAGAAGAACATCAGGTCGGTGCTCTGGGTAATCAGGTTGCCGGTGTGATTATGTCGGAAAAAGAATTATTCGGGAAAAATATAATGATTGGAATGGTCGGTGTTCAAGACCGTTTTGGCGAGTCGGGCGCGCCCTGGGAACTGATGTGGGAATTTGAAGTCTCGGGTGAACATATCGCCTACAAAGCCAAACAAGTATATGATATAGTTAAGAAAAAATAAGAGGTGACTAAATGCCAATAAAAAAAGCAAAAAGAATGAGCAAGCTTAAAGAATGTTCATTAGCCTGCGGACTGCCCAAATCGACCCGCATGGCAAGAATGGGCACGGAAACCGCATTTGATATGCTGGTCAAAGCCCGAAAATTAGAAGCCCAGGGCAAACATATTATTCATCTGGAAATCGGCGAACCGGATTTTGACACGCCGAAAAATATCCGGGAGGCAGCTAAAAAAGCACTGGACCAGGGATATACTCATTATGGTCCGGCGCAAGGCATGCCTGAATTAAGGCAGGTTATTGCCGAGAAAGCCGGGGCTTTCCGTAAAATGAAATTCGCACCAGAACAGGTTGTGGTAACACCGGGCGGTAAACCAATTATGTCATATGCGATTATGGCACTGGTCGATGACGGAGATGAAGTTATTTATGTCAATCCCGGTTATCCGATTTACGAGTCAATGATTAATTTTATGGGTGGTAAGCCGATTCCTTTGCCTTTGCTCGAAGAAAATGGTTTTATGCCTGATTTAGATTATTTGAAAAAGAAACTTTCGAAAAAGACCCGCATGCTCATTATCAATACTCCGCATAATCCGTGCGGGGTCGTTTTTAGCGCTAATTATCTAAAAGATATGGCAAAGATTGTTGAGCCGTATGAGAATCTTTGGGTTTTAACCGACGAGATTTATTCGCGGATTACCTATGGCGCCAAATTCGAGACGATTGCCAAATTTCCGGGTATGAAAGACCGCACGATTATTCTTGACGGTTACTCGAAAATATATGCGATGACCGGCTGGCGCGCCGGTTATGGTATTATGCATCCGGATTTGGCTCAGGAATTTTCCCGGGTGCAAACCAATATCAGCTCCCACACCACAACTTTTGTGCAACGCGCCTGCATTGAAGCGCTGGCTGGTTCACAAAAAGCACCGGATGACATGGTCAAAGAATTTCACCAGCGACGGGATGTGATTGTCGATGGACTCAATTCAATCAAAGGTTTCCGCTGTAAAAAACCGAACGGTGCTTTTTATGCGTATGTCAATGTGCGTAAGACCGGTTATGACTGCCGAGACTTGGCTGATAAATTACTGCACGAAGCCGGAGTTGCCTGTCTGTCCGGCACCTGTTTTGGTTCGTACGGCGAAGGTTATCTCCGTTTCTCGTACGCCAATTCGATTGCGAATATCAACGAAGCAATCAAGCGCATCAAGAAATTTATTGAAAAAAAATAATCATCCGCAATAAAAAAAGGGAGCCACTGATATGGCTCCCTTTTCATTAAGAATACCACGGAGACACCGAGACACAGAGAAAATCAAGAGAAAATCTTTGTGCCCTTTGTGCCTTTGTGACTCTGTGGTATATTTTTCATTTTCCCCGTTTTATTTAATAATTGTTAATTTCCGTATCTGGTTTGTTCTTTCGGTTTTCAGCCGGCAGAAATAAATTCCCTGGGCAACTTTATAACCGGTTTGATTTGTACCATCCCAGGTTAAATCATAGACACCGTGTTGTAATTGAGCATTAACCAAAGTCTTGACGATTCGGCCTGAGGCATCGTAGATTTTTAACAAAGTTCTGCTCGGTTCAGCAAGACTGAACGAGATACGCGCTAAGCCGTTCTTAACCGGATTCGGTTTTGGAGCAAAGAGCACGGTCGTGAGCTGGTTAGGTATGGGAGCGTCTTCGTTAAGAGCGGTCATAATTTTGGTGAAGCCGATACCGGTGATATCGTCAAGATACCAGCCGGCGCGTTGAACCGCAGCGTCACTGCCAAAGTGCCAGCGGATTAAGAACTGCTGCCCGGTTAATATCGGCAGATTGAATACGGCTTCGGTCCAGGTGTTCTGGACACCAGAATAACAGGATTCGTTGGCAATACCCGAAGTGGTCGTATAGCCCAGTCCGTTATAACCATTGACCGGTCTGATTAAATTCCAGGTCGCGCCATTATTGGCAGAGATTTTAAGATTGCCGCCGTCATAAGCCCGTCCCGGATAAGTGGAACTTAATTCCATATCATACCAGTGCCAAAATCGTAATTGCGGATTATCGATTGTCGCAATATACGGTTCGCTGGTCAATTTCCAGTTCGCGCTGTTGGCATAATTACCACCGAGCACGGTTGCCCAAACTCTAACACCTGAATAGGCGTTATTGGGTCCGGATGTCGGAACGCCCCATTGCCAGGCGCCGGTTAACGGGTCGGCAGTGAAATAACCGTTATTGTCTTCTAAGTCGAGCAGATATATTTCAATGGGAATGCTGAAATAGAAAGTATCGGTATAATATCCAGAAATGGCAATGAGTCGGAATTGCGCGAGCGTGCCCGGCGTGAGAGTGCTGTCAACGCTTATTATATAAGGGTCAGACGCATTATTAGCAGTATTATTGGGCGATATCGAATTAAAAGCACTGTTCGCATTGATTACAGTAACACCCGGTGTGGTCGTCGTTAAAACTGCGTTAATATTTGCTGCGGTTGCATTACCGGTATTGTGCAAAGTTGTGATTAAATTGACGGTTTCGCCGAGATTAATAATGCCATTGTTATTACCGCCGGGCGCAACATCGTTTACAATCGTGCTGATATGACTTAAAACGCATTGGGCAACGGTCAGCACGATATTTGACTGCCAGGTCGAATCCAGAGCATCTGTGCAAATAAGCTGTAAATTGATGCGTTGATTATTTGTGCAATTCGGTGCTACAGTAAAACCAAAACCGATATCGCCGGTATGGGCAGAATCATTGGCAGTAATGTTTCCAAACATCTTGACTGAATCAGAAATTGCCGCGCCAGTGCTTGCGAGACGCAATTTACCTTGGACATTTTGAGCCAGGGCATTACCCCAATTCTTAACCCAGGTGCGCATATTAATCACCTCGCCCGGATTAGGAATACCGTCACCATCGCCGTTAAGACTGTCGATTAAAGTTGAGCTGAGATAGGCAACATAAGCACCATTGGACTGGACCATTGCGCTGTCTTGATAAGGATAACAGTTTTGTGCGGTTATGGTGATATGCAGTCTGCCCGGTGTCATGGGTTGAACCTGCAGATTGACCAGACCGGCATTGTCTGTATAACCACGCACATATACTTCATCGTCTTTTTGAATCGAGACCAGAGCGTTTGCAACCGGATTGCCAAGACTTTTCGTGACCTGGACAGGAAAACTGCTCGGACCGAGCGGAACGACCACTGGATATTGGGCAATCATCGGTTGCGGTATTTCAGTCCACATCGGCATGGCTGGGTCACCAAATAAGTTGAGTTCGTAAATACACCAGCGCCAGACCGATTGGGATTGCCCATTAGCCGTGTACATTGATTTGCTTCGGGCATGAGCAACACCGATACGGAACGAATCCTGCCTGAGTAAAAAGTCATAGAATTTAACATCCATCCATTCGGACGGTCCTAAATTGGGCGGTTGTCCCCAGCCATAACGGGAGTTCTGAATCGTTGCCACAGCACCGCCATTGGGATTGTTCATCATTGCTTCAGCCAGGCATTCGGTCGAATAACCAAAATCACCGGAATTACAGGCAATCGAATTGAGAATATAGGGACGAGCGGCATTAGTTTGAGCATATGCATCACTGGTCAGGTAAATTGCCTGACTCGATTGGGTATAATAACCAACTTCACTGCCATGTGCTGACGGATGACAGAAATGAAACCCGACATTGAGCGATTCGCGCATCGGCGAAGTGCCGGACGGGTCAATCATATTCCGGTCGAGCCAGCCGGCTGGCGTGACATTGGCAATCGTTTCATTGACAACCCGTCCGTGATAATTATAACTCGAGAAAAGCATGACGGACGGTAATAAAATTTTCTTGAGATAATCTGTGGTCGGAGTCTTTTCGTAAAACAGAATTTTATTGACAAAGGTATTGGCTTCGGTTGCGTTGTCAATGGATGCCCGGCCGACATAAATATCCGGGTTCATATCAACTCCGTCACCAGGCACTTCGCCGAAAATATTATTGTTATTGGCATCCCAGGTGCCGTCTAAATCAGAAAAATAGAGGTCACAAGGAATATTGCCAGTATAACTGCCCGATATGACCCGGGCAATGCGCGGCGGTAATAAAGGCGTGTCGCCGCCCAGAACAGCAAAAATAAGACCCCGGGTCTGATAGTAATTGATAAGTCCGTTGCGAATCTTTTCCGGCACATCCCGTCCTGGATAAGTCGAGGTCAGGCTGTTGACCGTAACGATTTCTGCTTTCCAACCCTGTTTATTACGCCAGTCAACCAAGGGTTGAAAATTGGCAAGATAAGGTTCGGTTGTTATCAGGAGATAATTACACTCGGTATCAGTATGATGAATTTGCGGAGCAAATCTTGATAAATCTTCCGGGTTAATAACAAGGGTTCTGATTTCCTGTTCAAAAACTTGTTTCTGACGATCAGTCAGCTGCAGGGGTATAACTTTGCTTTCTTGATAACTTATTTTAACCGTGATGTTTTTATGGAGAATGAGTTTTTGTTCGGTCGGGACATATTGCAGGGGATAGACGAAAAATCCGGCTAAACGATAACCACTCTTGGTTGTGGTGCGGGTGTATTCAACTAATTTATCGGGATAAGCAGTATTTTGCGCATAGACAAACGGATCGGGAGTAACGAGAGGTTTTTCAGTCAAAGAGAACGGTTGGAATTCGGGAGTCGGCATAATGTTATACTGACCGTCTATCTCGACACCGAACGAGTTCTCAACCGTGATTGATGTTACTTCTGCTGAAGCAGGTACTAAAACATTATATACAGCCATTGGCAGACCGGGATTGCCAATCTCTTGAGTTTGTTCCAAACCAGCCAGATGGGGGATATAATATTGTTCAAACTTCTGAAAAGACAGGTCAGATTCAGAAAAGGTAAAGGTTCTGAAAATGGTGCCCGCATACGAAATTGCCGTAATAAGCAGAAGCATACAAATATATTTTTTCATGGGTTCCTCCCCAAAAAGTTTATTATAATTATAGTAAAAATATCAAAAAAATTGATGATGAAAAATTATATCTCCGCATTTTTTATAAGTCAAGATAAAAATGATGCCGATTATAATCCGTAGCACAAAACTCTTGACAATAGGAATGAAAAGTATTAGATTCTTATAGATACGCTTTAAGCGAGGTGTTTATGAAAACAATAAAGGTTGTTCTTGGGTTACTGTTGTATATCACCTTTATTTGGTCAAATCCAGTATTCGTATCGTTTATCAACGAGATTCAAACCTTACCTTTGTCCGAACAGCGGATTGAAATCCACAACACGCCGGCTTTTGGCGGTAGTACAGATTTGAGTGGTTATTGGATTAAAACCCGAGCTGGCATTGCAAACATCAATCCCGGGATTGTGCTTCAGTATAACGGGTTTGTAACAATTGATTCAACCAACACAACAGGTATTTTCTATATAAATCCGGATGCAGATACGGTAGAAATTTATACTAATTATGATTGGCTAATCCAATCCGTAATTTTTCCTGGCCAGCCAGTTGGCTGGAACAAAGCACCGGCACCGCCTTATGGAGGAAGTATTAGTCTTTATCGCAGTCCTTATTACAGTAATATGTACTGGGATAGAATAAATTGGTATATTGATTCGACGCCGACTTTTAATGCAACCAATGACAACTGGAGTTCGATTTCGGGTTCGGTGTATAATTTGCAAGGACAACCGATTGCCGGATTGTTTATCGAAGCCAAAGGTTTAGACGGCGTGATGTGCGGTTTGTCTGACAGCATCGGACATTTTCATATTCCCGGACTTGGGTTTGGCAAATACTGGTTAACGGTATGGACACATAATAATGTGCTGATTGGAAATTATCCGGATTCGGTTTATCTCGGTTATTCGGAACATATATCAATAACTATTTATCTGCCGTATGGCGGCATTGAACAAAACCCGAATGTAACGCTTGATAATAGTTCAGTATTAATACCAAATCCGTTCCGGCAAAATTCTCTGATATCTTTAGCATTGCCTTATGCAAACACCGTGTCGGTTCGCATATATGACAGTAAGGGCAGTTTGGTAACAAGACTTCTTGAGCAGAAGCTTGGTGCGGGTCGTCATCAAGTCGGTTTAAATAAACGCTTGATGCCCGGTGTCTATTTTCTCGATATCAAGACCGACCATGAGACGCTGACCAAGAAATTAATCTTAATCAATTAAAGCCGATTGAAAATATTCTTATTTTTGATAATGTTTATCTGGGGTAGTTGTACCAAACCTCAAGGTTATCCGGTTCGGTTTGTAAGCGAAGAAATCAGGATATCGATTGACAGACAAGAAGTGAGTGTTAATGCGGTTTACTATTTTCAGAATTTTTCCCGCGAATTAAAAACCGGTCTGATTTTTTATCCGTTTCCGATTGACCAGTATCATTATTATCCCGACTCAATTGTTATCGCAGGATATGATTTTACAAGAAATGACAGCGGAGTGAATTATGTGATGCGATTCAGACCCAATGCGCAAGAGACCGTGAAAGTTTTCTACGCTCAAAAACTCAAAGCCAATCAAACCCGGTATATTTTAACTACTACTCAAAGCTGGAAAAGTCCATTAAAACAAGCAAGATTTATCGTTGATATGCCGAGTGAGTTTTCAAAAGCAGTATTTTCGTATGAACCAGATAGTGTTCGATTGACTGAAAACCGAAGACGCTATTATATCAACGAGAAAAATTTTATGCCGGATAAAGACTTGATTGTAAACTGGTAAACTGCAATCTAAGTTTATTTACAAATCAGTTTTAAGAATTTTCCCGGTATAATTTATACCGTTAAAGTTTATCCGATAAAAATAGAGACCGTTCTGCACCGCTTCATTGCTGGAGCCGGTACCGTCCCAAATTACATAATGTGTTCCGACGGGTGAGTCTTTACTGGTCAGTGTTTTTACTTCTTTGCCCAATGCATCGTATATTTTTATCTGGATTTTTCCGGGCGCGTTAATTTCATAGTTAAATGTAACATACTGATGAAAAATTCAAAATTCAAAATTCAAAATTCTGGTTGTGCCCTCTGTGCCTTTGTGACTCTGTGGTATTTTTAATTGAACTTGCGGTTAAAACCGATAATACAATTGCTAATAAAATAGTCGTTATTTTCATAATTTACTCCTCTGCTTCTATTTTATTAGACTGATTTTTACTGAGGACGGTTTAACTGTTAGTGCAATAAATTATTCAAATGAATAGATGAGCGTTTCCTTTTTACGACCCATGATATTACACTGAGTCGTAACACTTATCTTGTCATCTTTTTTCAAATCGAACAGTTTATAGATTGCGACCTGTTGTGCGTTATCGATTTGAGCGGGAAAAGTCTGCTTGATTCTTTCTTTGCCGTTAACATCGACAATAATCGATGAGATATAATGATTGTTCGGCGTTTTAACCGGATGGGTAATATTAATAAAGAGAATCGTGCCGGTCGAATCAAAACTCATCTCAATGCTTTCTGCGGCATGACCAAACATAATCGTGCTTAAACTTAAAAACATAATTAAACCAAGTAACGCTTTCATATTTTACTCCTTAATTAAAAATAAGACAGGTAGATCATAACTCCCGCATGGATAGTTGCCAGAATGAAGGCAACCAGGGCAAGGGATTTATGCACGCTGACTTTGGTTTTGATAACTCTCAAACCGGTGAGGATGACCAATAAAAACCAGAGATATGTAAAAATTGCGAACGGAATCAATAGTTTTTGCCACATCATAACTCCTTTCTTTATTTACTGACCCGGTCTAAATAGTGCTGGGTTTGGACATCAATACGCACCATATCACCGCTATTGATAAACTGAGGAACCTGAATTTCAATGCCGTTTTCCAGTTCGGCCGGTTTCATTGCCGAACCGTGGTCAGATTTTACACCGGCACCGGTCGATGTTACTTTCAAATCCACGGTTTTTGGCAGGACGATATCAATCGGTTTGTCTTCCAGTAATTCAACCTTCATTTTCATACCCGGGGTCATAAAACTGGTAAAATTACCGAGCCGTTCTTTGGTAAATGAAAACTGCTCATAAGTCTGCGGGTGCATAAAATAATAATCATTGCCGTCGTGATAAATATATTCCATACTGACGGTTTCCATTTCGATATTTTCAACCCGTTCTTCCGGATGCAGTCTTTGCTCAGTAAAAGTATGGGTTTCGATATTGCGCAGTTTTAAATGGACCGAGCTCTGCATTTTTGCAGTGCCGGCTTTATGTTCGGCAGAAATTACCTTGTAGAGATTGTCATTAATTTTTATCGTGTTACCATTCCTAATCTCGGATGCTAAAACCATTGTATAAGGATAATATTTAGAAATGGTATTGTCAAGAATAAAATACGAGAGCTCGGAAAAACTCGCTCTCTTGATTACACAGATTACAGCAAGATTACGCAGATAAATATTAATTTTGAACCCCGCACCGTAATGTTTAAGAGTTGAGTGTTGCAGAAATGAAGTGTTTCACCCTGCACCTATTCTTGAGATTGTGTTTATGTAGTTTTATACTATATGATTATCTGCACTGCATTTGAGAATAGGTGCGGGGTGAACCCCAAAACCCTCAAAATCCAAAATTTTTAAATGAGAATATTTTGATTGGATAGTAATTATTATCTGAGCGGAAGGATTTTATTTCTCGGTAATTGAGATTGGTTAATGATTCGGGTGAAATGCCATACTGATTCTGCATAAAGATTGAGTCCCAGATAATGATTGAGTTATCAAGATGCATTCTTATCGAATCAAGATGGGGATAGGGATAATTCGGGAAATCATATCGGTCAAAGTCAGAGATGTAAAAGAAATAGTTATAGGCACAGACCAGCGGTGCATCTGATTGTAAACTCTTGTAATATGCGTGAACTTCGTGCAAAAGCTGATGGTCTGAATTTAGATTTCTTGGCTGAATTTTTAAGACGCTTGAGATTGATGTGATGACCAGCATGATTGAGAAAACTGATAAAATAATTAATGAATATTTTCGCTGTAACCAGGCAGTAAGAAAGTTATATCCAGATAAGCCAATAATTGCGATAACCGGTGCAATCGAGACAAAATACCGGGCATAACCAGCACTTTTGAACAGGCCGTATTTCCAGAGTATTGTATGCAGGATAAAAAAATACGCAAAAACACTGATTAAGAAGAATTTTTTCCGCTTGATTAGATAGACCAATCCGATAATAAAAAAAGGCAATATAAACCATCCGGTAATTTTTGGCAGTAAATCAAAATAATGAGAAAAATCGCCCGAGCCGTAAAATGCCGTTTGTCCTGACCAGGGAAAATTGTGATAGAGCCAAAGTATTTGGCCGGTACGGATAAAACTTAACAGGTTCCAGATAGTTAATCCTACGCCCAGAAACAGAATCAGTTTCCATTTCTTCTTTATAATTAACAAAATAAACCAAAATAAGAGCAAGAAAAATCCCTCAGGCCGAATTAGCGGTAATAACGAACAGCAGATGGCTGAAGCAAGATAACGGTTTTGTAAAAAGAGGAGCACGGTGACGATTAAAAAGGTCGCGAAGAAAATTTCAGTTAAGGGATTAACAGATAACAATAAAAAATAAGGTTGAAAAATAAGAAAAGGAACTGCAAATTCAGCGTGCTCTATTTTATATATTTGCGCTGTTTTATAAGTGAAAAAAGCGCAGATAAGACTGATAATGACTGTCAGGATTTTGGCTGGTATAATTCCGAATGGAGCAGCGAAAGAAAGAAACAGAGTCGGAATTGGTCGTGCCCAGATATCAATAAACAGACGGGGATGACTCCACGCATATTTTGCCAATAAGTAATGGGCATAACTGTCTTCCTGATATAGTTCTTGATAAGAAAGGGCAAGGATAACCATAATTATCAGCGCGCTGAGTAATAATAAAAAAAGCAGAGTTAAATTGCTTTTCGGGTTAGATGTCGGTTCGGTCATTTTTAATTCATTATCTGTTTGTCAAATCAAAACGAACTTAAATATTTTTCAAATTCCAGACCGACTCTTTTCACGGTCTGGTCAAGCGTGGAGAATTCAATCCATCTGACCCCTTCGATTTTTTTAAACCAGGTCAGCTGGCGCTTGGCATATTGTCGGGAGCGGTTTTTCGCCAAATAAATTGCCTGCATTAAAGATATTTCTTGATTAAGGAATCTAATGATTTCAAAGTAACCAATACCATTTAAGGCATTATGTGCAGTTGTATATCCTGATTTAAGAAGGTTTTTTGCTTCATCTACCAATCCGTCTTGTATCATCTGGTCAAAGCGCTGGTTAATTTTTTCATACAAGTTGTTTCGTGCCATATTCAGTCCGACATAATAAGGAGTGAAATCGCTCTGTCGTGTCTGCTCAATATGCTGCGACATTGGTTTTCGGGTCTGCTCGTATATTTCCAATGCCCGCACAATTCTTTGCCGGTCTTGCGGTTTAATGCGCTGGGCAGAGCCAGGGTCAACCAGTTGCAATCGCTCATATAATTTATTAATGTCTTCATCGGCTAATTTTTTACGGAGTTTCAGGTCTCGCGCCGGTGCGTCGAAAAACGGTTCGAATAAAGCTTTCAGATATAAGCCAGAACCGCCGACCAATATAAAGCGTCGCTTGTTTTGGTTTAATCTCATAATCACTTTTTGACAATCTCGGGCAAAATCTGCCGCAGAATACAATATGTCAGGCGTAATAATATCAATGAGATGAAAGGTCACGCGGTCGCGAATCGGCACACGCGGTTTGGCAGTGCCGATATCCATATATTTATAAATCTGGCGCGAGTCGGCAGAGATAACATCCAAACTGAATTGTTTGGCAAGTCGAATCGCAATATCGGTTTTGCCAATACCAGTAGGACCAACCAGACAAAACAGTTTCATAGGTGATGGTGATGTTGAGGATGGCAGTATGGTTGAAGTTTAAGCCCACGGTCGACTTTACCCTTAAACCAAACATGCATCTTTACCCCCAACCTGAGTCATTTTCTAACGCCCGAATTTCTTGTCTAATTCGTCTCGGGTCATTTTAATAATCGTGGGGCGTCCGTGCGGGCAGAAATACGGGTCTTTGCAGGCAAAGAGTTTATTGATGAGCGCTTCCATTTCTGGTTGGGATAACCGCTGATTGGCTTTAATCGCGCCTTTGCAGGCAATCTGCTTGGCAATCTCTTCTTTATGGGACAACTGCTCTTTATCAATCTTAGTTAGTTCGACAAAAAACTCTTTGATATCTTGTTTATTCAGGGCGGTGCTCGCGGGAATCGTTTCACAGACAACACTGCGTCCGCTGAAGACTTTGGTTTCAATACCCAGAGCAGACAGGGTTTCTTTAGTTTCTTCATAAACGCTGAATTCTTCTGGAGTGAGTTCAATGACGATTGGAAAAAGCAGCCCCTGAGTATTAACTTTTTCGTCTTTTTTCAAGACATCTTCAAAAATAATGCGCTCGGCAGCGGCATGCTGGTCAATAATGCAATAACCAGACTGAATCTGGGCAAAAATATAAGACGAATGGAGCTGCCAGAAACCGGTGCCGATTTCTTCGGTGTCCATAAGACTGCGCTGGAATAGCATGGTATCTTCGGATATTTCAGCCCGTTTCTGCACGCCCAGGGTTTTGCGAATCGCTTCAGACACAAAATCGAAAAGAAACCGTTCGTCAGTAAATTTTACTTCGTTTTTAGTCGGGTGAATATTGACATCGAGATTTTGGGGATTGGTTTCCAGAAATACGACAAAATTGGGATTACGACCCATAAGCGTGCCCGAATATCCATCGTAAATCGCTTTGACAACCGTGCGGTTGCGGACCGGGCGTAAATTAAAGAAGACTTGCTGTAATTCGTAGAAAGTTTTCGCAGTTTCCGGTGCCGAGATAAACCCAAAGAACGATAACATCGGATTCGAATAACGGAATTCAAAAAGATTTAAAAAGACCGATTTGTCTAAAAATAGTTTAAGCCGTTCTTTGGATGATTCGGTTCGGGCGAGATTGAGAATTTCTTTGCCGTCAGCAATCACAGTAAAGTGAATAGCAGGATAAGCAATGGCATAAGCCGAGACGGTTTCCAGAATCAGTTTGTTTTCATAGGAATCAGATTTGAGAAATCCGCGCCGCACCGGCAGATTATAAAACAAGGTCTGGACTGATATCGTAGTGCCGCGGGCACGACCGATTTCTTTGATTTCTTTGATTTCGCCATCTTCAGCTGACAAGGCAGTACCAGCCATTTTATCATCGTGATTGGTCTCGATTTTCAGACGGGAAACCGCAGCAATACTCGATAGCGCTTCACCCCGAAATCCATAAGATTTGAGGGTATTGAGGTCGTCAATCGTCTCGAGCTTGCTGGTTGCGTGGCGCTGGATTGCTAATCTGACATCGTCGCGTGACATGCCGATGCCATCGTCAATAATCTTAATCAGGTTTTTACCGCCCTGCTTGAGTTCAATGGTAATTTTCTGGCTCTGGGCGTCGATTGAGTTTTCCAGGAGTTCTTTGACAACTGAAGCGGGCCGGTTAATAACTTCACCCGCCGCAATTTTTCGGACAGTATCTTCGGCTAATAATTTTATTTTATTCATGCGTGTTCAGATATATTATACTTCATACCGTCTTGTGCGGCAATAACTTTTATGCCGGTCGCATTGGTCAGCTCTTGGGCCAGCTGCCATGGTCTGGCTTTGAGCATGGTCATGCCAAAATGGGTGAGAATCGCGGTTTTCGGTTTTGCTTTGAGGATGATGGTTTTGACATCTTCTAATGATAAATGTTCAAGGTCAGAATGAAGCAGACGAATCACGCTGAATATCATTATATCTGCTTTATAAATCCGCTCCAATTCAGGAAAATATTTGGTGTCTACCACATAAGAAATCTTGAGTTTGCCGGCATTGAAAATAAACCCATATACTTGACCCGGATGATGCTGTTGGATTGGGGTTGAAAAAACAACGTTGTTAATTTTGTATTTTCCGCCTTCGGTTAAAACAGTAATCTCCTGGATGTAATTTTTTAAATAAGGCAGGATTACCCGTTCGTCACCAACAAGCGCATCCTGAGGGCAGAAAAGAGCGCCACGATGAATAGTGCCGCCAGTAGTAATCGCTTCAATCATAATATTGATATCACCGGAATGGTCGAGATGTTTGTGCGATAAGAGAATCGCATCGAGTTTGGTCGGGTCAAGACCATGCTTGGATGAAGTCATTCTGACCAAAGAGCCAGGACCAGGGTCAACAATAAAATTGGTATGGTCTAAAGAAAACCAGATACCGCCAGTTGCGCGCAATTGTTTGGCAACTACAATCCGTGCGCCACCCGTGCCAAGAAAACAGATGAAGTCAGTGGAATTCGCAACTTGTTTTAATTTTTTCACAGTAAATTAAGATATAAGAAATTTTTCAGAAGTCAATAATAAATTTAATGCGATTAAACTTATCATAATATTTTCCGTCTAATATTATGTATGAAAAAAAGATTACAATCCATACAGAAAGCGAGGATAGTATGAGTAAACTGCCCAGAAAACTGACCAGCTTAATAATCGTATTATTAGGTTTGCTCATAACAGCGCCAAGTTTATTTGCCGATGGAAGACCCGTAAATCGCAACAGAACAAGTCCCCAGCAATCAACCCGACACCAGCAATATCGCAGAAATAGAATCGGTTCATTTCGACACAATCTGTTTCGAAATGTGATGAAACGGCGATTCAAACACCAGATGCGAAGGAATATCCGACGCAAAATAGCCCGAAATATGAGACACAAGGAGAGATGCCGACACCAATGCTACCAATATCATCATAGAGGTTGCATTCGACCGTAATCTTTAATACAATACATAAGGGGTACTTTGCAATAGTAGAGTACCCCGAAAAAAAGATTTTTTAAGCAAAGCAGAAAATGTTTTTAATTTGTTTAAACATGTTGATTGATGTTATCAAACACCGAAATCAAAAAGCGAAGGAGAAGATAGCGTGATGAGTAAAATTAGTCTGGCTTTTTTCTTTTTTATATTTGTCAATATTGGATGGGCACAGTCACTGACTCTGGATGACTGCGCGAATTTAGCCAAAGAAAACAATCTGGCACTGCAGCAGTCGAAAATGAATATCGAACAGGCGCGCTCGGCTCTGACTGAAGCCAACGCGTCATTTTATCCGAGTCTGAATTTATCAAGCAATTACCGGACCAGCGGCGATTTTGAAGACCAAATATCTGATAGTTATTCTACCGGACTGAGTACCCAATACACTCTGTACAAAGGCAACTCGATTCGGGCGGGCGCAAAGATTGCCCAAACCCGAGTGCAGATTGCCGAAGAGAGTTTTCGTCAGAAACAAGCCGAAGTCGTGCTTGCCGTGCAGCAAGCGTTTTATAAAATCCTGCAAATCGAAGAGCAGATGACTTTGATTAACGATGTTTTGAAAAGACGGCAGGAAAATCTCACTTTATTAAGACTCAATTACAGTGTGGGTCGGGAAAACCAGACCAATGTCGAGCAAGCCGAAGTAAATGTCAGCCAGACCGAGTATGATTTGCTGAGAGCAGAACAGAATCTGGCTTTGGCAAAATTGAAATTGAGCCAGTTAATCGGATTAGCTCTTGACGATATTTTAATCACTTATCAAGACAAACCAGTCGAATTTCCCCTGCTTGATACCTTGACCCTAATTGCCAAGAACGAACGGCCAGAAGTTATCATTGAAAAAGCAAACCGGGTTATTTTAGAATCACAGGTAAGCCAGGCAAAGAGCAGTTATCTGCCGTCGGTTTCAGTGTCTTCTTCCTATGGTTTGCAGGGAGACCAGTTTTTACAACAGTCGAGCTCGTGGAGCGCGGGCATTGGATTGTCATTGCCTTTGTTTAACGGTTTTTCAACCCGGGCACGAGTGAACCAGTCACAAGTTTCGGTCAAACAGAATATTCTGAAATTCGAGGATTTACTGCAGAGCATTGAAACCGAAATTAAACAGGCATATATTGACTGGCAGATGGCGCAAAAAAATCTGGAAGTGAGCCAAAAAAATCTGCAGGCAACCCGCAATGCGTATCAGCTGACCAAGCTTCAGTATGAGCAGGGACGGACATCGTATTTCTTTGTGCAGCAAAAAGAGAGCGAACTCTCGAATGCGGAAAACGGTTATGTCAATGCTATGTTTAATCTGCGCAGTTCAGTCGTAAGCTTGGAAAAGACAATCGGAAGGAGCAATTAACATGAAAAAGTTATTAATCGCAATTATTGTCATCGTAATTTTAGTCGCCGGATTTTTTATCGTGCGCAAACTGTTAACGAAAAAAACGAGCCAGGTGCAATTCACAACCGTCGAAGTCAAGAAGGGTAATATCGAAGTCAAGGTGCTTTCGACCGGCACGATTCAACCCTATACCCGGGTTGCGGTCAATTCACCGGTGAGCGGCAGAATCGAGCAGGTCTTGGTTGATGAGGGCGAGCGAGTCAAACCGCGCGATATCCTTGCCTGGATTTCGTCAGAAGACCGGATTGCTTTGTTAGACGCAGCGCGGTCGGCGCTGGAATCAGCGCAAAAACAGAACGACCCGCAGGCATTGAGCCAAGCCCAAGAAGCTTATCAGATAGCCGAAAAAGCATACAAACTAGTGCCACTCACGAATTCGATTGCCGGTGAAGTGATCATGCGCAGTGCTGAGCCGGGTCAAAATGTCAATCCCCAGACCACGATTTTCGTGATTTCAGACCGTTTGCTTGCCAATGTTACAGTTGATGAAGCCGATATCGGTAAAATAGCATTAAACCAGCAAGCGGTAATTACGCTCGATGCTTATCCAAACGAAGGAGTCCCGGCAAAAGTCACCAAGATTTCCCGTGAAGGACAGACTGTTTCCAATATCGTGGTTTATAATGTGATGGTCGAGCCGGCAAAAGTGCCGTCATACTGGGCATCAGGCATGACTGCCAATGTCGAGTTTATTATCGTCAAAAAAGACGATGTACTGGTTTTACCTTTAAGTGTAATCAAACAAAAGAACGGCAAAAAGACCGTGCTCGTACCCAAGGGTAAAGAACACGAGACCCGGGTAATCGAGACTGGTGAGACTGACGGTAAATCGATTGAGATTAAGAGCGGTTTGAATCTGGGTGATGTTGTGCTGGTGAGCGCAAGCCAGAATCCCGGTCTGCCCGGTTCGGACAGTGACAGCGAACGGAGAATGCGGCAGATGATGCGGGGCATTAGATGATTGAGTTGAGAAATCTGAGCAAGATTTACCGGATGGGCGAAATCGATGTGCCGGCTTTGAAAAATGTGAGTTTGAAAATCGAAGACGGCGAGTTTGTTGCGATTATGGGCGCGTCTGGTTCGGGTAAATCAACGCTCTTAAACATTCTCGGCTGCCTGGATGTGCCGACGAGCGGTAATTATCTGATTGACCAGATTGATGTCAGCGACTATTCAGACTCACAATTAGCGCAGATGCGCAATGAGAAAATCGGTTTTATTTTTCAGAGTTATAATTTGCTTCCCCGTTTGAGCGCGATGGCAAATGTCGAACTTCCTTTGATCTATTCCGGCGACCACAATGACCGGCACGGCAAAGTTATCAATTCCTTAAAAATGGTGAATCTGCTCGAGCGCGCCAAACACCGTCCCAGAGAGATGTCGGGCGGCGAACAGCAAAGAGTCGCGATTGCCCGCGCCCTGGCAAACGAGCCGTCAATAATTTTTGCGGACGAGCCGACCGGTAACTTAGATTCGAAAACCGGCAAAGAGATAATGTCGATCCTTGCCGAACTGCATAAAAAAGGCATTACGATTATTATAGTGACGCACGACGATGCGGTCGCGTCATCTGCCGAGCGGGTTATCCGGTTAAAAGACGGCGAGATAATTCAAGACCAGAAAAATCCGCATTCAACAAAGGCGAGCAAAACTATGACCGTTATCAATAGCAAGAAGAAACGGAGGTTTACTTTAGCCGAGGTAAAAGAAGCGGTCGGCATGGCAGTATCGTCAATCTTTGCCAATAAACTGCGCAGTTTTCTGACCATGCTCGGCATAATTGTCGGTGTCGGCGCCGTGATTGCGATGATTGCAATCGGACAGGGCGCAAGCGCGCAGATCACGCAAAGAATCGGTCAGATGGGCGCCAATCTTTTAATGGTGCAGCCGGGCGCTTTTCAGCGCGGACCGATGCGGACTGCAACCGGCGCGATTACGACGCTCACTTATGACGATGCTTTGGCAATTGCCCGGCAAACCAAATATGTCCAGAAAGTTGATGCGATGTTTTCGCGCAATGCCCAGGTTGTCTATGGTAATAAAAATACCAATACCAGTATTCAGGGCGTAACTGAAAATTATCCGGTCGTGCGAAATTTTCCTTTAGAACAGGGGCTTTTCATTACTGAAGATGATGACCGGTATATGCGACGGGTTGCGGTGCTCGGTAAAACTGTGGTCAAGAATCTGTTTGGCGAGGAAAATCCAATCGGGCAGTATATTAAAATTCAGCGGGTCATTTTTCAGGTTGTCGGCGTGATGAGCACCAAAGGTTCGAGCGGCTGGCGCGATGAAGACGATGTGGTTTTTATTCCTTTGAAAACTGCCCAAAAAAGATTATTCGGGGTTGATTATGTCTCGACCATCAATGTTATGGCAACCTCGCAAAATGAGATGGACAAAGCATCAGAAGAAATTACTGCGCTTCTGCGCGAGCGGCACCGCATCCGAGCCGGACAGGAAGACGATTTCAATATCCGTTCCCAGGCAGAAATCCTTGCCACTTTACAGGAAACGAGCCGGACTTTTACGATTCTTTTAGCCAGTATTGCAATTGTCAGTTTACTGGTCGGCGGCATCGGGATTATGAATATCATGTTTGTCTCGGTAACCGAACGGACCCGTGAAATCGGCATCCGCAAAGCAATCGGAGCCCAGAAACGGGATATTTTAGGGCAATTCTTGATTGAATCGGTCATCGTGTCATTAAGCGGCGGTCTGATCGGCATTGTACTGGGAATCGTGGCGAGCAAACTGACCAGCCAATTTGCCGGCTGGGCAACGATGGTTACGCCAGGCGCGGTCTTATTATCATTCTTCTTTGCCTTTGCAGTCGGTTTCTTTTTCGGATTCTACCCGGCGCGCAAGGCAGCTTTACTTAATCCGATTGATGCGTTGCGATACGAATAAACTAAAGAGCAGTAAATAAGATTGTCAAGGAGACGAAGCGGCAGAGACTTCGCCTCCTTTTTTAGGCACGATGCAATGAGTGAAGAAAATCCTAAATCCCAAGCACTAAATCCTAAACAATATCCAATAACCAATGACCAAAAAGATGCTGAATCAAGTTGGTATGCACCTCGATAAACGCCAGCATGACAAATTGTCTGTTTAGATTTTGGATTTTGAGATTGAAATTTGTTTGGAATTTCGATATTAGAATTTAGGATTTCCGCTCCTGCGGTTTTACGGTGTCGGCGCGGCTAAGACGAATACCGTGTTTCGGATTCGCTCAAGGATATCGCGGTCCAGACTATTCGCAACCCATTTGTTCAGGACGACATCAACTGCATTTAAGAGTTGTGCGCCCGAAAACTTTTTGGCAAGTTTTAAAACCTGCCGTCCAAAGTTTAAGTAACCAGGGTTTAAGATGGTCGGAGTTCCGGCTTCAGCCAAGATTAACTTGACTTCGTTCTCAAGCGCTTCCTGCTCAGGAAAGATTGTTGCGAGTTGTTCCCGCATTTTATCTTTATAAGCAGCAAGCTTGGTTGAGACGACATCACCGGAAAACATCGCGTCCCATTTATCCAAACGCCTCGATGCTGGTCTAACGCCCAATATAACCACCTCCTTTCTGTACCATCCATCAATACGAAACCGATTAGAAGATTTGAAGATTACAGATTCCAAGATTAATCTTCCAATCTTAGAATCTTTTAATCTTAGAATCGGTATACTGCCAGTATTGATTTTTAGGTATTGATGTTAAATTTAAAATTAATTTTACCCTTGACAATCATTGATTCTTTTGATATAACTAAAGCAATAAAAATAATTGGAGGCGATATGAATAAATATAAAATGGTGTTAGTAGTGTTAATTGCTCTCGCAGGACTCCTGCCGGCTCTCTTATTTTCACAGGTCGATACGGCCTGGGTCAGAAGATATAATGGATTAGGAAATAGTTATGATTATGCTCGTTCTCTTGCAGTAGATGGACAGGGTAATGTTTATGTGACAGGTGGAAGTTATGGCTCAGGCAATAATTGGGATTATGCGACAATTAAGTATAATTCAGTTGGTGATACAATCTGGGTTCAAAGATATAATGGACCAGGAAATGGTTGGGATGAGGCTTATTCTCTTGCAGTAGATGGACAGGGCAATGTTTATGTGACAGGTCGAAGTGTCGGCTCAGGCACTTATAGCGACTATGCAACAATTAAGTATAATACCAATGGTGTCCAGCAATGGGTTCAAAGATATAATGCACCAGGAACAGGAAACAGGTATGATTATGCTTATGCTCTTGCGCTTGATGGACAGGGAAATGTTTATGTGACAGGTTATTGTGGTACCAGCATATTCGGTTCTGATGACTATGCGACAATCAAATATAATTCTTTAGGTGTCCAAGAATGGGTTCAAACATATAATGGACCAGGAAATGATAATGATAGGGCTTATGCTCTTGCGGTTGATGTACAAGGGAATGTTTATGTGACAGGTTATAGTTGGGGCTCAGGCACTAATTATGACTATGCGACAATTAAGTATGATTCAGCTGGTGTCGAGCAATGGGTTCAAAGATATAATGGACCGGGAAATGATTATGATAATGCTCGTTCTCTTGCAGTAGATGGACAGGGTAATGTGTATGTAACCGGTGAAAGTTATGGCTCAGGCACTTCTGATGACTATGCGACAATTAAGTATAATTCAGTTGGTGATACAATCTGGGTTCAAAGATATAATGGACCAGGAAATGGTTCTGATGAGGCTTATTCTTTTGCAGTAGATGGACAGGGCAATGTTTATGTGACAGGTCGAAGTGGATACTATCCAAATTACGATTATGCGACAATCAAGTATAATTCAGCCGGTGTCGAGCAATGGGTTCAAAGATATAATGGACCGGGAGATACTGGTGATGAAGCTAAAGCTCTTGCCATTGATGCACAGGGCAATGTGTATGTAACAGGTTATAGTGCCGGTTCAGGCACATCAGATGATTATGCGACTATCAAGTATAATTCGGCAGGAGTCGAGCAATGGGTGCAAAGATATAACGGACCGGGAAATAGCAATGACCGGGCTTATGCTCTTGCCGTGGACGGACAGGGTAATGTCTATGTGACAGGTTATAGTGGCTCAGGCACTTCTGCTGACTATGCGACGATTAAATATGTGCAGACAGCAGGGATAAATGAGTTAATAGGTTCAGGAAATGGAGAGTTAAGAGTTTCTGTCTATCCGAATCCGGCAAGGAATTATTTCACTGTCCGCATACCGCAGTCCGCTGACCGTTCAGAAGTCAAGATATTTGATGTGACGGGCAAAGCAGTTAAAGAGTTGGAGAGTTTTAGAGTTGGCGAGTTAAGAGTTTCGCTGGATGGGATTAAGAACGGTATTTATTTTGTAAAAGTCAATGATGTGATGGTAAGGGAGAAGTTGGTCGTTACAAGATAATGTCAAATGTCAAAACGATATAGAATTTGGAATCTGGAATATAGAATTTAGAAGACAGAAAATCAGTGTTTTATTCGAGATTCAAGATTCGATATTCAATATTCAATTAATATTTTTCCGTATTGAATCCGTAAATTTGCCTTTCGGCAATCCGTTCGATTAAAGTATCCATTTTGTCAAAGAATAGACCGCAGAGCGGTCTTGATTACACCGATTTCTGCAGGATTACACTGATTAAGATAAAATATCTGTGTAATCGTCTGTTTTTAATCTGTGTAATCACTATGTAATATCGATTGTCCACACTTCCAGCACATCCACAAAATCCGGTACTCTTAGTCCTTTTTCCAGCTGTTGCGTTGCCCAGGATTTCACTCTTGGTCCACAGACTGATTTGATAAATAATCCGAGATTGTATTTCTGGTCAAATTGGTCAGCTTCGGCACGGTCAATGATTTTAGCGTTGATCAAGCGCTTAATCTTGAATGTGCCCTGGTCAGTCGTTATTTCGTTTAAGTTTAACTTGCGCATATCATTGGCAATTTTTTCGGCTTGATTTGCGTATAAGTCGTAAAGAATACCAGTTTCCAATTTGAGTGTATTTAACACTTCTTTAGATGACTGATAACGAGACCATGTCTCTTTCAACTTGATTAATTTAGTTTCAAGTTTTTTATTCATTGATTACTCCCATCGTTTAATTAAAAATTAAATACCAAAAACCAAAAACAAATACAGCAATATGCAAAAATCGGTACGCTCTGTCATTCTGAACGAGCAAAGCAAGTGAAGAATCTCTCGCGAGAGATCCTTCGTTACACTCAGGATGACATGTCTGTGAAATATCATTTTTATCTTTTTGCGTTTGTGTTTTTAATATTTGGTTTTTCATTTTTGGTTTTGAATCTGCCTCTGCCGTATGTTCTCAATTACATGCCAGATATTGTTGGATATTGGTTTAAATCCGCAGGAATCTTTTCTGATTGGATTAACAGGATTACGACTAAGCATATTGTCATTGCGAGGAGTAGTATGACGAAGCAATCTTACCACCGGTTGAGTCTGAGATTGCCGCGCCTTCGGCTCGCAAAGACCAATGGGTAAGTGTTTATCCGTGTTCATCCGTGGCTTTTCTGTCTGTTTGTTTTTAGAAAAAGAAGAAGAAAAAGAAATATCCTTATTATTATTCTTTTCTTTGTTTATTATTGATATCTTTGTTTTATATTGTGCTGTTATACCTGCACGAACAGGGGCTGTTATAGTTCCACGA
>Ga0208244_100395_pt1 | contig 45936 bp, 41 predicted proteins | sample SubbioCR12Aug_5A_FD_184828 | JGI IMG/M metagenome (GOLD analysis project Ga0208244, IMG submission 184828) | Serpentinite rock and fluid subsurface biosphere microbial communities from McLaughlin Reserve, California, USA - CR12Aug_5A (SPAdes) | ecosystem: Environmental > Terrestrial > Deep... | reverse complement strand
TTCGCCAGCGGTGCAGAAGCGTTCGAAGCCAGCGCCGGTGCCGATGCTGTCAACGGTGATGTTGCCGTTGTAGCCTTCCTGCTGGAAGAGTTCAGCCATGCGTTCGGAGACCGGGAAGACGGTCGAAGAACCGGCGGTGATGATGTCACCGCTGACTTCGTCCGGCAGGGTGATGTAGGGCAGGACGATAGGCAGGATTTCTTCCGTTTCGGCAGCCGGGGCGGAAGAATCGCCGGGAGCGGAGGTCGCAGCCGGGGCGGCAGCGCCACCATCAGCAGCGGGAGCGGCTGGGGCAGTGCTATCCTGCCCGCCGCAGGCCGCCAGCACGAGGCTCAGGGCGACCAGGACAAAAAGAACGGTACGAAACTTGTTAAACATAGGTTTATCTTTCTCCTTTTGAATTAGATACGAGCGAATGTTATCAGTCGGGTTTTAAGCGCAATGGAAGGATGGGTTAACAACAGGTTAAGGATTGGTTTTGAAATAAAAAAAGTGCCCGCCTGTTTTCTCAAAAACAGGCGGGCTAAAGGAGGGAAGAAAAGTCTTAGCGGGCGGAGGACTGGCGCTTCTTTTCAGCAAAATCCAGCGCGACCACGACGATAAATGCGAGGGTCATAATCAGCAAAAAGGACATGGTGTTTTCTCCTTGAACGATGTCATCATGATACACGACTGACGTTAACTACGTATGGACAGGAGATTAAGTTTTGTTTAAGAAAAAAAACAGCCTGGCGGAGTTTGTTCCGCAAGGCTGAAGTGAAACTCATTTTTGCCGGTTTTACGGCAGGTCGCGCCAGGAGCCAAGCACCTTCATGTAGTTGGCGCGCTCGAAAGCGGCGGGTTCGCGCACAGCCTGTTGACTCATACTGCCTTGCATTTGCTTGACTGAAGCATACTCGCGTTCCTGCATCCAGGCTTCCATGACGCTCAGGACTTCGGGCACACGCTTGGTGCCGTTGGCAAGCAGTTCGGATGCCAGCATGGTCACCTGCGCGCCAGCCATCATCGATTTGATAACGTCCTGGGCGGTGTGTACGCCGCTGGTCAGGGCCAGGTCGGCTTTGATTTTGCCGTACAGGATCGAAATCCAGCGCAGGGGCAGGTTGAGGTCGGTCGAGTCGCTCAGGTGCAGGGTGTGAACCACGTCCAGTTCGTCCAGGTCGAAATCGGGCTGGTAGAAGCGGTTGAAGAGCACCAGGCCGTCAGCGCCGGCATCCGCCAGTTTTTTGCAAACGTTGGGGATCGAAGTGAAGAACGGGCTGAGTTTGACGGCCAACGGGATGGTGATGCTGCCCTTGACCTCGGCGACCAATTCAGCGTAGGCGTCTTCCAGTTCAACGGCAGTCAGGTTCGGGTCCGAGGCGACATAGTACAGGTTCAGTTCCAGGGCGTCAGCCCCGGCATCCTGGATGTGGCGGGCGTATTTCGTCCAGCCGCCCTTCGAGACGCCGTTGAGCGAACCGATGACCGGTACGCTGACCGCTTTTTTGACGGCGTTGAGGTGGTCGAGGTACTTGCCCGGCCCGGTGGCGTAACTGCCGCTGTCGGGTAGGTATGTCATGGCTTCGGCAAACGAGTCGGTGCCGCGGGTCAGGAAGTGGTCGAGTTCGAGGCTTTCGTGGATGATTTGCTCCTCGAAAAGCGAGTACATCACGATTGCACTCACGCCGGCTTCGTCCAATTTTTTGGCTGAATCGATTTTCTTGCTGAGCGGCGAGGCTGAGGCAACGATGGGATTTTTGAGCGTCAGGCCGAGATAGGTGGTGGTAAGGTCGGTCATGGTTGTTCTCCCTTAATTCTCTTCTTTGGGTTCGCTGTCATTGCCATTGCCGTTGCTCTTGTCAAAGTGCATGGCGGCCATCTGCTGGTAATACTGCCAGCGGGCCTTGACGTCGGCCTGGGCAGATTTGAGCAGCATTTCGGCGCGTTCTTCGTCGCTCTGGGTCAACATGCGGTAGCGAGTTTCGTTGTAGATGTACTGTTCCAGCGGGATGCTCGGCTCTTTCGAGTCGATGGTCAGCGGGTTCTTGCCTTCCAGCGCCAGGTCGGGATTGTAGCGGAAGAGCGACCAGTGGCCGGATTGGACGGCCAGTTTTTGCTGGTCGAGGCCCTTGGCCATGTCGATGCCGTGGGCGATACAGTGGCTGTAGGCGATGACGATGGACGGCCCGTCGAAGGCTTCGGCTTCGAGAATGGCTTTTAGCGTCTGCTGGTCGTTGGCGCCCATGGCGACGCGCGCCACATAGACGTAACCATACGACATGGCAATCATGCCCAGGTCTTTCTTGGCGATGCCCTTACCGGCCATGGCGAACTTGGCAACCGCGCCGCGCGGGGTGGCTTTGGAAGCCTGGCCGCCGGTGTTCGAATACACTTCGGTGTCGAGCACCAGGATGTTGACATTGCGCCCGGAAGCCAGGACGTGGTCGAGACCGCCGTAGCCGATGTCGTAGGCCCAGCCATCGCCGCCCATAATCCAGACCGACTTCTTGACCAGCATATCAGCAATCGAAATCAGGTCTTTGGCTTTGGTGTCATTTTTGAGCGCTGAAAGTTTTTGCTTGAGCAGGGCCACGCGCTCGCGCTGTTCCTGGATGCCTTTTTCGTCGCTCTGGTCGGCGTTGAGCAGGCCTTCAACCAGGTCGCTGCCGAGTTCGGGGGCGAAGTGCGGCAGCAGTTCGCGGGCATATTCGCTTTGTTTGTCGATGGTCAGGCGCATGCCCAGACCGAATTCGGCATTGTCTTCAAACAGCGAGTTCGACCAGGCCGGGCCGCGTCCGTCTTTGTTCTGCGACCAGGGGGTGGTGGGCAGGTTGCCGCCGTAGATGGATGAGCAGCCAGTGGCGTTGGCGACGATGGTGCGGTCACCAAACAACTGCGAAACCAGTTTGACGTAGGGTGTCTCACCGCAGCCGGTGCAGGCCCCGGAGAACTCGAACAGCGGTTGCAGCAACTGCGAATTCTTGATTGTGTTGGGGTTGAAAGCGCCGCGGTCCACTTCGGGGATGTCGAGGAAGAACTCCCAGTTCTTGGCTTCGGTTTCGCGCAGCGGAGGCTGGGCGGCCATGTTGATGGCTTTGCGGCCAACCTGGGTCTTGTCCTTGGCCGGGCAGACTTCCACGCACAGGGTACAGCCGGTGCAGTCTTCAGGGGCAACCTGGATGGTGTACGCCATACCGGGGAATTCCTTGAACTTGGAATCCATGCTCTTGAAGGTTTCGGGCGCGTCGGCCAGCAGGGGTTTGTCGTAGACCTTGTGGCGGATGACGGCGTGCGGGCAGACGAACACGCATTTGCCGCACTGGATGCACAGGTCGGGTTCCCAGACCGGGATTTCGAGTGAAATGTTGCGCTTTTCCCACTGGGTTGTGCCGGTCGGGAAGGTTCCGTCGACGGGCATGGCCGAAACCGGCAGGTTGTCGCCTTCAAAGGCGATAATCGGGCCGAGTACGTCTTTCACAAACTCCGGTGCGCCAAACGGGACGGGCGCACGGCGGCTGATTTTACTCGAAACCGCAGCCGGAACTTTGACTTCGCTCAAGTGGGCCAGGGTCTGGTCGACTGCTTCGAAGTTCTGTTTGACAATAGCTTCACCGCGTTTGCCATAGGTTTTCTCAATGGCGTGCTTGATTTCGGCTATCGCCTGCTCGCGCGGCAGGACGCCGGAAATGGCGAAGAAGCAGGTCTGCATGATGGTGTTGATGCGCGTGCCCATGCCGGTTTTTTCGGCTACTTCGTAGGCGTTGATGTTGTAGAACTTGAGTTTTTTCTCGATGATGGCTTCCTGCACCTCGACCGGGAGTTCTTCCCAGACTTCGTCAGCCTCAAAGGTGCTGTTGAGCAGGAAGGTCGCGCCAGTTTGGGCATATTTCAAAATATCGAAGCGCTCGAGAAAACTGAACTGGTGGCAGGCCACAAAGTTGGCCGTGCCGGGGGTAATCAGGTAGGGGGTTTGCAGCGGCTTGGGGCCGAAGCGCAGGTGCGAGATGGTCAGCGACCCGGACTTCTTCGAGTCGTAGACGAAGTAGCCCTGGGCATTGTTGTCGGTCTCTTCGCCGATGATTTTGATGGAGTTCTTGTTCGCGCCCACGGTTCCGTCTGCGCCCAGGCCGAAGAACAGGCAGCGCACCGTTTCGGGGTATTCGACCGAGAACGACGGGTCGTAATCCAGGCTGGTGTTCGAGACGTCGTCCTTGATGCCGACCGTGAAGTGATTCTTGGGCTTGTCTTTGGCGGCTTCGTCGAGCACGGCCTTGACCATGGCCGGGGTAAATTCCTTGGACGACAGGCCGTAGCGGCCGCCAACGACCTTAATGGTGCGTTCGCTCTCGGCGACGGCGTTGACGATGTCCAAATAGAGTGGTTCGCCAGCCGAGCCGGGTTCCTTGGTGCGGTCGAGCACGGAAAGTACCTTAACGCTGGCGGGCAGGGCGTCTACAAAGTGCTCGATGGAGAAAGGCCGGTACAGGCGAACGCGGACTGCGCCGACTTTTTCGCCCTTTTCAACCAGGTGTTTGACCGTTGCTTCGACCGTTTCGCCGCCCGAACCCATCAGCACGATAACGCGCTCGGCTTCGGGGTGGCCGACATAGTCGAACAATTTATACTGGCGGCCGGTCAATGTGGCGAACTTGTCCATTTCAGCCTGGACAGCGCCGGGAACAAATTCGTAATATTTATTAACGCTCTCACGACCCTGGAAGTAAACATCCGGGTTCATGGCGGTTCCGCGCAGGACGGGTTTGTCGGGGGTCAGGGCGCGGGCGCGGTGCTCGCGCACCAGATCGTCGTCAATCATGGCGCGCAGGTCATCGTCTTCCAGGTACTCGATTTTGGCGACTTCGTGCGAGGTGCGGAAGCCGTCGAAGAAATGCAGGAAGGGAATGCGCGTTTTCAGGGTGGCTGCATGGGCAACCAGGGCCAGGTCGTGGGCTTCCTGTACGCCGCCTGAGGCCAGCATGGCCCAACCGGTCTGGCGGCAGGCCATTACATCCTGGTGGTCGCCGAAGATCGAAAGCGACTGGGCGGCCACAGCGCGGGCGGCGATGTGGAAGACGGTGCTGGTCAATTCGCCCGCGATTTTGTACATGTTGGGAATCATCAACAACAATCCCTGCGAGGCGGTGAAGGTGGTGCTGAGCGCCCCGGTTTGGAGCGCACCATGAACAGAACCTGCCGCGCCGCCTTCGGACTGCATTTCAACGACCAGCGGAACCGTACCCCAGATATTTTTCTTGCCTTTTGCCGACCACTCATCAGCCAACTCACCCATATTGGAAGACGGGGTAATCGGGTAAATTGCAATGACTTCACTGGTTCGGTGGGCAATCGAAGCGGCGGCTTCGTTGCCCTCAATCGTAATCACTTTGCGTTTTGCCATTTCTAAAACTCCTTGATAGAAGAGAATAAGGGCTATTTAAATACCTGTACAAGTTTAGCCCGGCAAAATGATTTGCGATAGTAATATTTTGCATATAAAAAACCTGCGAGTTGTCACATAAATTCGGACAATTTATCGCAGGTTTTTATGAAAATTATGGGGCAGGCTGATTTAGACGTAATTTTGCGCCAGCAGTAGACCGGCCAGCGATTTTGCATCGGGGATTTCCCCTTTACGGGCCATTTCAAGGGCCTTGATGAAGGGGATTTTTTCCACGCTCAGGTATTCGTCCATGTCGGGCGGCAGGGGGCTTTCCTGCAAGCCGGTTGCCAGGAAAACGTGCATATACTCGGTCGAGTAGCCCGGCACGAGGTAAAAACTTCCGATTTCGCGCAGGCTGCTGGCCGCCATGCCGATTTCCTCGCGGATTTCGCGGCGGGCGCATTCGAGCGGTTCCTCCCCCGGTTCGAGCGTCCCGGCGGGCAGTTCGAGCAATTCTCCCCCGGCGGCGTGACGGTACTGGCGAACAAAGTGAACGTTCCCCGCCGCGTCGATGGGCACAAGAATGACCGAGCCGTGATGTTCAATAATGTCATATTTAGCGACCCGGCCCGAAGGGGTTTTCAGGTGGTCGCGCCGGATTCCAAACGCCCGGCCCTGGAACAGGATTTCTGACTGCAAGAGTTCGAATTTCATCGTTCCTCCGTAAATACAGAGAGGAAAGACGTTTCAGTCTTTCCTCTCCGGGCGTGGTACTGCTAGCGGTGTATCTCTAAGGAATTTGTAAAACTGTTCCGACCGTCAGCGTGTAGGGCGCGCCCAGGCCGTTGACTGCCGCAATGTTGACCGGGTCAACATCGCCATATTTGCAGGCAATCGAGTAAATGGTGTCGCCAGACTGCACGGTGTACTGGGCCGGGTGCGGGAGCAGGGCGCGTTCTGCATTGAATACACCCGTTTGCGGGATGTTCAGCACGAGACCCGGGCGCAGCGCTGTGCTCTGCGAAACGGTCAGGCCGTTAAGAGAGAGCAGGTCAGCCGGGTTAACGTTGAATCGCCGCGCGATACAGTACGGGAATTCCCCTTTTTGAAGGGTATAAGATGCCGGGCGCACTGTTTCGATGGTTGGCTGCGCAACAAGAACCGGGTCTTGCTGGCCTTCGACAGGTTGTGACTCTTCTGGGGTAACTTCAGCCCCGGGTTCACCGGTTTCGCCTGATTCAGGGAGCGCAAACGGGTCGTCTGTGGCTACAGGTGTTGCGTCCCCAAACAACTCCGCAGCAACCGCGGTCTGGGTGGCAAATGCTTGAACCATTTCCATGTCAGGGGTTGCGGCTTCGACGGGATACCCAGAGTCATCCTGGGGGGTGGCTGCCGACCTCGTGCAGGCTGACAGGCTGAATGCCAGCACAATGATGACGAGCAGGCTAAGGGTGGTGCGTGATTTCATTTTCTCCTCCATGCGTAAAGGACGGGTGATTTTTGGGGAGTAGTGGGTTGAAATGATACTAGCACATCCTAACTAAAGCGTCAAGCGGCCTTTTTATGCGCGCTTCATATTAAAAACCCGGCACAATGACGTTGGTTTCTGCTGTTTTTGAGTTTTGTGAAATATCGCGCAAGTTGTGCTAAAATATTCAAAATCATCAGGATACTGCTTATGAAATCTCACTGGGTTTACCACAACGGCACACGGATTTTCGTCGCAGATTTCTCCAACTATGGGGCAAATGGCGCGGGCGTCGGGTCAGAGACAAAATATATTATCGAACTGCTCAAAAATGAGCCAGACCATTCGGTGCTTTCCTTGACCAATGTTGATAATACGTTTGCAAATGAGGATATTATCCGCGCGCTTTCGGAACTTTTACCGGTTTCGAACAAAAAGGTCAAGCGCCGGGCTGTCATCGGTGTGACCGGCTTCCGTCGTCATTTCCTCGACGCCTTTGCGGCGGTGATTGGAAATGTCAAATTTTCGGTCTTTGACACCTTCGACGAAGCCTGCGACTGGCTGGTGAAGCCATAATCTGCCATCTTGCACAAAAAGGATGACCGTTCAAAGGTCATCCTTTTTTGATTCGAGAACGATGTTACGACAGCGGCCAGGTCGGCAGGACGTCGATATCCAGCCCGCTGGTGTGGCCGTGCATGAAGCGGAACGCACCCGCGGCGGCAATCATGGCGGCGTTATCGGTGCAGTAGGCGAATTTGGGGATGTGGACCTTGAATCCGTTGTTTTGCAGGTTCAGGAAGGCTTCGCGCAGCGGTTTGTTGGCTGAAACCCCGCCGGCCAGCAGCAATTCGGTTACATTGTGGGCGCGGGCCGCATCGACCGTTTTGCTGATGAGGTAGTCGATGACCGTTGCCTGGAAACTGGCGGCAATGTCCTCGACCGGGATGGGTGTTCCGGCTTTCTCAAGGTCGCGGACGGTGTAGAGCACGGCAGTTTTGATGCCGCTGAACGAGAAATCCCAGGCACCTTCGGTTTTTGGGCGGGTGAACTTGAAGGCTTTTGGGTCGCCGCTCTCGGCGGCTTTTTGCACCGACGGGCCGCCGGGGTAGGGCAGGCCCAACAGGCGGGCAACCTTGTCGAAGGCCTCGCCAGCCGCGTCGTCGAGGGTGGCGCCCAGGCGCTGGTATTGCAAATGGCCGGTCATCAGGTCGATTTCGCTGTGTCCGCCCGAGACGAGCAGGGCAATCAGTGGGAATCCCGGCGCTTCGGGCGGATTCTCTGTCCCGGCCTCGTAGAGCCAGGAGGCATAGATATGCCCCTCGAGGTGGTTTGCGCCGACCAGCGGTTTGCCGCTGCCAAGCGCCAGCCCCTTGGCAGCGTTGATGCCAACCACCAGCGAACCGCCCAGGCCGGGGCCGCGCGTCACGGCGATGGCGTCCATGTCGGCGAGAGTCAGTTTGGCTTTGGTCAGCGCTTCTTCGATGACTGGCAGGATACTCAAGACATGCTGGCGCGAGGCCACTTCGGGGAAGACGCCGCCGTAGCGGGCGTGCATGTCCATTTGCGAGGCGACCACCGACGAGAGCAGCGCGCGCCCGCCTTCGAGCACGGCGGCGGCGGTTTCGTCGCAGGATGTTTCGATAGCGAGGATGCGGGTTATTTTTTCCAATTTTTCATTTCCAATACAAAATCATACGGATACTCGGCCAGCAGTTCGATTTTGCCTTCGGGGTTCATCCAGTATGAATCTTCGATGCGGAATCCCATGCCCTGTTCGGGGTAGTACAGGCCGGGTTCGATGGTGAAGACCACGCCGGGTCTGAGCAGGTTGTCGTCTGTGGCGGTCAGGCCGCTCCAGGGGCGCTCGTGGATGTTCAGGCCGAGACCGTGCCCCAGGCTGTGGACGTAGCCTTGCAGGGGCGCCTTCTCCGTCCGCACGGTGGGGTGACCGTCCTTCTCGAAGATGTCACAGGTCAGGGACTGGTAATCCTTGAATTTGGCGTTCATGTCCAGGTTTTCGACGACGCGCTCGTAGGCGTTCTTAACCTGGTCGTAAAGTTTCTGCGCTTCGGGGGTGGCGTAGCCCAGGCTCCAGGTGCGGGTGAAGTCGTAGAAGTAGCCGCCGCCGTTTTCCTGCGGATAAATGTCGAAGACGATGGTCTGGCCGAGTTTGACCTCGTCGGTTGGGTTGCCTTGCGAATGCGGGACGCCCGCGTCGCGGCCAATCGCCAGGATGTAGCCCTCGGTCGGGCTGGCGCCGCGTTCGGCCAGCCACAGGTTGATTTTTTCTTTCAGGTCGCCAATCGTCAGCGGGGAGCCGTTTTCTTTTAAGACGACTTCATCGGCGCGGACTTGGCGCTCCATAAGGTAGGCGGCGGTCAGGCCGACGACTTCGGTGGTGATTGCTCCCATGCGGCGGATGCGGGCGACTTCATCGGCGTCCTTGGTTTCCATGGCGAGCATGAAAATCGAGTTGTCGCGGGTTTCGCCGACCAGCTTTATCGTCGGCATCAGTCGCTGGAAATGTGAGAGCATGGCGAAATGACTGCTCAGGTCGGTAAACCCATACAGCCCGACCCGGCCCGAAACGCTCAAATCCTGGAACATGCGTTGCAGGCGCATGGCGCTCATCAGCGCTGAATCGCCGTCGGCTTCCTTTAACATCTCCTGCCAGGGGTACTCGCCGTACAGGCGGACTGTTAATCCGCTCTTGGCGGCTTCGTCGCGTTCCATGTCATTGCAGAACAGCACGGCGGTTTCGCCACGTTTTTTGATGAGCGTGGCCGCGCTGACGTGTCCGCCGCCGGTCAGGTAGGTCATGGGCGGGTTGTGTTCGGCGTTGCCAAAGACCAGCAGGGCGTCGAGGTTCTTCTGGGCCATCAGGGCATCGAGGTCAGATTTCATGGAGTCTCCGGGGGTGGTATCTACAAATTTCGTAGATTACGTTGATTTGTAAACTTGATATGTTTAATGAATCTTTACTCTTGTTGGGTGACTTACAAGCGGAATTTCTAAATCGTCACAGAAAAATATGATTTCTGCACCTTGATATTTATCTTGTGCGCTATAGCTCAAATCATACTCAATATATCTATGTTCAGAATATAAATTCTTGATTTCTGGCACATTATCGTATGAAATTATCCACTTATTTTTAAGGCTAGTAACTAATTGTGAGACTGCTTTATGGTTATCAGGTTCGTAAAAGTTTGCATAAAGTAATTGTGTCCCTTTGACGTAGTAAGGCGGGTCTAAATAAACAAAGGATGAGTGTGGCAAGGCAGGAATAATTTCTGTCAGGAATTTTGAAGCATCCAGGTTGTATAACCGTATACGATTTTTGTATCTAGCAATTTTTTCTATTCGTTGTAGCAACTCTGTTTTATTAAATCTAACATCTAGTTTCCATGCTCCACTCTGAGATTTGCCACCAATAACGCCACCTGTAATAATTCCTGAGCGATTTGTTCGATTGAGAAAAAATGTAGCGAAACCTGCATCGAGTAACGATACGCTAGAATCTGTCAAAATTTTCTTTTGCTGACACCATGTATCCATATTCACTGGTGTATCAGAAATCATGCGACATAAAGCATCTGTTTCATTAAGAACAGAATGCCAGAACGCATAAACTGAACGATCTAAATCATTTATATGAATAAATCTTGCATACTCATCAAACAATAAAGAAAGAGCAACACTTGCCCCTCCTGCATAAGGCTCAACGTAATCGCCATCCATGAGATTATTTTCACGAAAAATCATTTTTATGAAATTCGTGAGTTTACGTTTACCACCAGGATACCTAAGAGGAGAGAAAAAGGGCATGTAAACCTTCTATGTTGACCAAGTTTTTTCAATAAATAGTTGTATATCATCCCATGCTATTTTTAATTCAGATGGGATTGGAGAATAAAACCGGTTATGAACAAAAGCGTTCAAGTTTTTTGTCGATGCAGCAAGTATTGTTTGTCCACCTGCCGCCTTTCGTATTGGGGCTAATTGCTCCTGACTCATTATCCCGGTGCTTTCAAAATAATTGGACACGCCTGTTAATTTCTGCGCCAAACTTGAGTTCTGAATTTGCAGTTCTGGCCATTGGATCTTTTCTGTAAGGTAATAATCCATACTTAATTCAATAAAGACACGCATCATTACAGCACTTGCATTAGGATAATCATCAACTATGAGCTTTTTCAACTCAAGATATATTTTCCCGATTCTATGGTGGTGTTGACCTGTGATAACAAGCTTACAGTCTTTTGGAATAAGAGTTAAGCGATTTTTTGCAACCCCTTTTACTTTTTGAGTATTAGCATTAACTTGAGATGCATTTGGTGTTGATTCTAATGATTGAGCAGTTTCCAATTCTTTTGTTGGCTCAGGTAATTCATTTTTATCAAAGCCGTTAATGTAATCGATGCGTTGATCTTGCTTTTTTATATTACTAACGGTCACGCGCCTTGTTCCTAAATCATCTACTACTCGACTTAAACCTTTTAAAACTTCATCGGGTGGGTGAGTAATGACCGCAGTGCCATTTTGATTTTCAACCCCAAGTTTTTTGCGCACATATGGTGTATTTAATAATCTTTCTAAATTGGTGATTGGAAATTTTCCCTTGTCGATTTGATTTTTAGTATCTTGGGTTAGTTGGGCGTTTTCTTTGACAAAGTCAAGGATTTGTAGAGCGATGGATTTGTTACCAGTTTTTCGTGCATCATATCGCGCTGATACTTGTCCATCCCACTGTACTAGACCTGCGCCATCATTTTGGCCGCGATGAATAAGTTGAATCCATGTGTCTGCTTCGTCTCTGTCCGCAACTACAATACAATTCAATTCAGTTATGGGGTTTTTGGCAAATTTTGTTGATAATGCTTTAAGCTTTTCAAGGGAGTTTGTATTTAATATTCCTTCTGCCACAAGTGGGGATTCTAATAACTTTATAGCAGTAACGCGACGGTTGCCATCAAGTACATCAAACATACCATCATTGCCTGAAGGCATAACAATTGGTAGGCTGGCTGGATTAATTCCATTTTCGACAATATGCTGAGCCAAAGACATAATTTTTTCTGTCTGTGCAGACACCATAGCTCGAATTGCATCACGTTGGTTTGTTTGAGTATCTACCAAACGTGGATTTTGTGTGTCGAGTAACAATTGTGAGACTGAAATCTCATTATCGAATGATGGTATCTTTTCCATAACAGCCTTTCCCTGGATATTGTGTCAGAAATGTATTGTTTTCTGCGCCTAATATTATGAAAATAACAAGCCCAATGCTTTTAAGGTTGTTTGTTTCATAGATGTTATTGTCAATGTGCAAAAAACCTTTTAATTTGACGCTATTTGTTTTTCTTGGCGTCTTTGCGTTAAGGTTCTGAGTTTCAAAGAGCCAGCCCATTCAGCGCCGCGAACTCTTTGGCCATTTCCTCGCGCTCGAAGGTCAGGGTCAGGGCGCTTTTATCGGGGTTCAGTTGGGCGCGCAGGCCGACGATGTCGTGCTGGTCACGCCCCAGGGCGATAATGGTCGGCGGACGGCTGGTGAGCAGTTTTCCGAAATAGGGCGCGGCCAGCAGTTTCAATACGAACTCGACTATCGTCCCGCCGACGACGGCTGAAACCAGGGCTCCCGCTGCAGAAAGCACCAAGAGCACAACCCTGCCCTGGCGGTCGCTGATGCCAAAAAAGTCCCAGATGGGCAGGAGCGGCAGGATGATAAAAAACAGCAGTAAAAAGCCCACGAGCGCAGACAAAAGGGCGCTGATGGTGAACGGCAGCAGCGAGAACCACTCCAGCCTGTTTTCCAGTTCGATGCAATCCTTGCAGAGCGGAGGCTCGAATTCGAGCATGACCGATTTTTTATCCGATTTGCTGACATCGAAGTGGATGGCGCGCGTGCCGGCTTTGGGCTTGGCGCAGTTCAGGCAGCGCTCCGGAAAAACCAGTTTGGGCAACTGGCGCGGCGATTTGATGGGGACGGTCAGGGTGACATTTTTCATCGGTGGCGCTGCCTTTCGAGTTTAGTATCCCCGATTTTTGTCGAAGATATTATAGAGGATCAACCCGGCCAGGTAGCGGTGGATGTTTTCGGAAAACAACTGGACGGCGCGTTCGTTATAGTGCGTGCTGTGGCCGGAAATGTGCGGGCTGATGACCAGGTTGGGCTGCGCCCAGAGCGGGCTGTCGGGTGGCAGCGGTTCTTCTGGGAAAACGTCGAGCGCGGCCCCGGCCAGTTTACCGTCTTTGAGCGCGTTCAGCAGGGCGGCCGTATCTACAACCCCGCCGCGCGAGACATCCACCAGGAATGCGCCGGGGGGCAGGGCTGCCAGCATTTTTGCGCCCATCAGCCCGCGCGTTTCGGCGGTCAGTGGGACGGTGACGACCACAAACTTGCAGTTTTTCAGCATCGAACGCAGCGCGGCGGAGGGATACAGGCGCTCGACCAGGTCGCCGCCGGGGTCGCCGCTCTCTTCTGGTGTGTAGCCAATGTGCTCGGGGTGCATCGCGTCGCGCTTGGTTGCCAGCACGGTGGCCCCAAAGGGACGCAGCAGCCGGGCCACTTGTCTGCCGATGCTGCCATAGCCGACAATCCCGACAATTGCGCCGCGCAATTCGACCGGCGCGAACCGCTCGAAGCGGTCTTTGGGCCACTCGGCTTTTTTCTGCGCGCCAAGCAGGGAGGGCAGTTTGCGCCCCAGGGCCAGCAGCATCGCCAGGGCGTGTTCGGCGACCTGTGAAGCGGCGGCCCCGCTCAGGGTGGTGACGGTCAGCCCGTCCTGCTGGAAGAGGGCTTCATCTGCAAAACGGTCGATTCCCGCATAGTGGAATTGTATCCATTGCAGCGAGGGGGCTTGTTCCGGCGCAGGCAGGATGTGGCCGGTGTAAAGCACTTCGGCCCGCGCCCAGATTTCTGCGGGAATATCGCTGGCTTTTTGCGGCGCATAAAAATGAAAATTGAGTTTGGGGGAAATGCCGCGCAGTTGGGTTTGCAGGCTTTCGCTAAAAGGGACGGTGACAAGAATCTCTGTAGGCATAAGGTAATTATAGTCAAAAACACTCCCGTTTTCACGCGGGAGTGTTTTTTGGTTTACTCGCTGGGGATAACCAGCCAGGCCAGCAGGTACAGGCCCAGGCCGGGCACGCCGCCGGGGATGAAGGCAATCAGGAAGGCCAGGCGGAACCAGAAGGCGCTGATGCCGAAAAATTCGCCCAGGCCGCCGCAGACGCCGAGCCAGACACGGTTATGGCGCGAACGGCGCAGGGAAGGTCGGTTGGTGGTGGTCATTTTTGCTCCTTTCTACGAATACAGTTATCCATAAATACGCAGCATGACCGATTTAGTTGTTTTAACCGCCACCCTTGAGATAAATGCCGGTCGGGTCGAGTTCCTCGCGCAGGATTTTGAGTTCTTTTTCGGTGACCGCTTCGGTGGTGCGCAGTTGTTGGGCTACTCTGAGCGGCCAGCCGGTGTTCTCTTTCGCCATTTCGACGGTTTTGCCGGGATGCAGGGCGGTCAGGGTCAGTTCGCCGTTCGCGTCCGGCTCCAGGTAGCCGAGGTCGGTCACCACGCCGACCGGGCCTTGCCCGCGCAGGCCGGCCTTTTCGCGTCCGCCCGCGCCGCCAAGGAAACCTGCCGAGGTCAGGAAGTCCACTTTCTCGGGGAAGCGGCGTTTCTGGTGCGGGGTCATGATGTAGCAGCGGTTGGCCCAGGCGGCAATTTCCTGCGCGCCGCCGGAGCCGGGCAGGCGCACTTTGGGGTGTTCGTAATCGCCGCCGATCATCGTGGCGTTGATGTTGCCGTAGCGGTCGATTTGCGCGCCGCCCAAAAAGCCGACATCGACGTTGCCGCGTTGCAGGTAGTTGGCGAAAATATCGTACATGCCGACCACCGAGAGCGCGCCGCTGACCAGGGTCGGGTCGCCGATGGATAGCGGCAGGCGGGCCGGTTCGGCGCCGATGACCCCGGCCTCGTAAATCATGACCAGGTCGGGGGCGTGGGTGCGCTTGGCCAGGTTGCAGGCCAGGTTGGGCTGCCCGACGCCAACAAAGACCACGTCGCCATTTTTGAGCAGGCGGGCGGCGTTGATAATCATCAGTTCGGCGGAGGAGTAGGAGAGTTCAGTCATGGGATGTCCTTGGGGTGGAGAATGGGACGCGGATTAGACGGATTGGACGGATTTGCACGGATTTTTTTAAAGAAATCGGCGAAAATCTGCCTAATCGGTAGAATCCGTGTTCGCTTGCGCTTGCCTGAAAAATGCTTCGATTTTTTGTGCGATTTCTTCTGGATGTTCCAGCGCGAGCAGGTGGGTGGATTTTGGAATTGTCTCGACCCGAATGGCGGGATTGGTGCGTTCCACCCGTCGGCCTGCCGAGGCGCTGAAGGTGTCGGTCTCTGCCCCGCGCAGGACCAGCGTCGGGACGGAAAAAGCCTTCAGCCCGCGCCACAACTCCAGGTCGGGGGCGATGCCGGTGGCGTAGATGCGGGCTTCCCATTCGGGAGTGTAACGCAGTTCGTAGCCGCCACCGGCTGCGGGTTGCGTGATTCCGCGCAGGTAGGCCCAAAGGGAGTCGTCGCTGAAATAACGGAAGACGCTGTAGCGCCGGAAACGCTCGAATGTTTCATCCAAATCGTCGAACTTGCGCCTTCTTTTCAGCGCGGCAGGGATGAGCGGGTGCAGTTTGTAGGCCAGCCCGAGGGCGCGGACGAGGTTCCAGAGCAGGATGATGTGCGGCTCGAAGAGTACCGGGTCGATCAGCACTATGGCGCGAATGCGCCCTGGCTGGCGCAGGGCGAAACGGAGGGCGGTGACGGCCCCAAACGAGTGCCCGACCACGAATGGCTGGTCAAACTTGCCTTCGTCGATGTAGTTTTGCAGGTCGTTGGCCAGCGGACGCCAGTTGTGCAGGTCTTGGGGGTTTGCGCCGGGGTGCAGCGGGCGCATGGGCATGGCGTGGATGCGGTAAGACGCACCCAGGCGCTCGAACAGCGGGCTGTAGCACTCGGGTGGGTAGCCGTTGGCGTGCAGGAAGACAAGGTTGGGGAGGTTTGGCATTAGCGAGTTCAGTTCTTGGGTTAATTTTTTTTACCGCAGAGCGCGCCGAGACCGCGGAGAAAACAATAAGCCTTCTGCGTTCTCTGCGCTCTCGGCGGTAAATCTATTACCTGCGCTTCATCTTTAGATTTTCCCGGCCACGAAGTCGAGCACGTCGATTTTGGTCAGGATTCCGGTCGGTTTGCCGCCCTGGGCGATGATGAGCGCGTAGCCATCGGTCAGGGCGGACATGGCGTCGTCGAGCGAGGCTTCAGGTGGGTAGACGGCGCGGGCGTTTTGCACTAGGCTGTCGATGGGTTCGTCCTGGCTGTGTTCGTGGGTGTCGAGCAGGTGATTGAGCAGGTCGACTTCGTCGAGTGTGCCGGCCAGCGAGCCATCCGGCCCAACGACGGGCATTTGCGAAATGGCGTGCTGGCGCATGACGGCCATCACCTTGCGGGTCGGGTCGCCCAGGCTGGCGGTATGGAGGGCCTTGTTGGGTTTGGCCATCCACAGGTCACCCAGGCTGATTTCGCCGAACTCGAGGCCGAGGAAGCCGTTTTCGCGCATCCATTTGTTGTCGTAGAACTTGGAGAGATAGCGCGAACCGCTGTCGGGCAGGATGACCACCGCCAGGCGGCCTTCGGGCAGGCTACGGGCGTATTTGATGGCCCCGGCCACGGCCGAGCCGCTCGAACCGCCCGCGAAGATGCCTTCCTGGCGCACCAGGGCGCGGGCGGCGACGAAACTTTCCTTGTCGCCCACGCGCACGATGTGGTCGACCAGCGACAGGTCGGTCGCTGAGGGCAGGAAGTCCTCGCCGATGCCCTCGACTTTGTAGGTTTTGGGATACGCGCCCTCGGGGATTTTGCCGCCGCTCTGCCAGATTTCGAGCAAAATCGAGCCTTCGATATCGACACCGACAATCTGGATGTCGGAATTTTTGGCTTTAAGATAGCGTCCGACTCCGCTGATGGTGCCGCCCGTGCCCATGCCGATGATGACGTCGGTCACGCGCCCCTCGGTCTGCTCCCAAATTTCGGGGCCGGTACTCATCATATGGGTGGCGGGGTTGTCGGGGTTGTGGTATTGGTTGGCTAAAATGGCGTTCGGGGTTTCGCGCGCAAAGCGTTTGGCGACTTCGTAATAAGAGCGCGGGTCTTCGGGGGCGACGGCAGTGGGGGTGATGACGACTTTTGCGCCGTAAGCGCGCAGCAGTTGAATTTTTTCGTTCGACATTTTGTCGGGCATGATGAAGATGGTCTTGTAGCCCTTGAGCGCGGCGGCGATGGCCAGCCCGACGCCGGTGTTGCCGCTGGTCGCCTCGACGATGGTGCCGCCGGGTTTGAGTTCACCGCGTTTTTCGGCCTGTTCGATGATGTTCAGCCCGACCCGGTCTTTGACCGAGCCGCCGGGGTTCAGGTATTCCAGTTTGGCGTAGATGGGGGTTTTGACTTCGTGGGCGATGCGTCCCAGCCGGACGAGGGGGGTCTGCCCAATGGCCCCCAGGATGCTGTCGTAAACACGCTTTTCTTGCGAAACGGGTAATCCAGACATTTTTTCTCCTTATTTTGGCTGGGTTTATTTTACCAATGAAAACAGCGTGGTTTAGCGAAACGGGCAGACATCCGCCGGTTGGTACCTGTGACTCTGCCAGCCGTGATAGCCGCTACCGAGCGGGACGAGAATCTCCGCGTAGGCATCGGCATAGGCGATGGCGGCGGCGCAGGCGTCGTACATCCGTCCGCTGGATTGCCAAGCGTTCCAAAAATCGGTTGCCATTTCAACGTAGGGGTGGCCGGGGTTGCCCGCCGGGAATTTCTCTAGCAGGGTGGCGTATTTGACCTGGGCCGAATCCATTTCACTGAGGAAGGTGTGCAGGATGACCATGCGGTAATAAGCATAAGCCGCCAGGCGCGGGTATTCGGTGAGATCGGGGGGATGAGGTGTGAGTGTTGGGTTTGTCGAGTTATTAAGCCCGATTAGCCAGGCATCTTGTAAATTCTTCCTGATTTCAGGTGAAAAGGCTTTGAGTTCGGCGTCGAAAATTGCTTGCTGGTAAAGTTCAATTGCCTTGTCATATTCTTGTTGGGAGAGCGCCAAATCACCGTCTTGAACTGCCTGGAAGCGAAATTCGGGTTGTGCAAATTCTCGGTGGCCGGGGAGATAATTTTTGCCATTCCAAGAATAGATTGTTCTTTCGTTGCGCCAGGGAAACCCTGAATGATAGTTTGACCAAACAGGAATGCCGCTATGCAGGATTAATTCTTGTACAAAATTATTGTCAATGTCTTTGTATTCAATTTTTCCAGTTGCTTCTACCCATATTTCGCCAGAATCTGGATACTCCCTTCTCTCAGGGAGCAACAGGTTGGCAAATCTGTCGCCATTCCAGGCGTAGATTTGGTATGTGTGACCGCCCTGGGAAAATATTGCTGTTCGCAATGTGATTTCAGGGATATTATCTTGGTTTACATCTTTTATTGCGAAAATTCCAGCGGATTGAAGATATGTATCTGGCTCCATATTGAAAAGGATTGCATATTCGCCTTGCTTACAGCCAAAGATATAAAACCATCTTGCGCCAATGGCAATTTCCGGTTCACCATCATTGTTTAAATCTTGAAGGGCAATATCTCCAATTCCTTTTGCTTGCGGTGATTTTGCTGCTTGATATAAGGCTTTTGCACCGTACAAATTAAGAAAATTCAGGAAATTTTCTTGAATGGAACTTCGATTTTGAAATTCTTCAGAATAAAGATTTAAGAAATCCAAGTTGGCATTTTTAGCAGATGACACTTCTGGGCATTCTGCCCGTATCTCGGGCGTAGCGGTAAGAATTGTCCGGGTATCAAAAGTTGGCGTATTGGATGGAAGGGGGCGAATAGGAGTGATTGTACTACTCGGTTTGGGGGTATGTGATGGTATGAGAGTCTTGGTCGGGCCTGGCGTTTGGCTTGGCCGCCGGGTTCTGGTTGCCTCAATAGTTGGGCTTGGGCTGGCGGCGGGGATGTCTGCTGGCGGGGCGGCGCAGGCGGCGAGCAGGATGGTCAGGAGGATGAGTAAAAGGATGGGCTTCATGGCGTTCTCCGGGCTGAGTCTTCCCCCCCATTATAGCGGCTTACATCCCCGGGTTGGCGCGTTCGGGCCAGGGCCGCCCGGTTTTGCGCGCCGGCAGGGGCAGCGAGAAGTAAAAGGTTGTACCCTGCTCGACCGCGGATTTGACCCATATCCGCCCGTCGTGGCGAAGGATGATGCGCTTGACGATGGCCAGTCCGATGCCTGTGCCGGGAAAATCCTCCTCGCGGTGCAGGCGCTGGAAAACGCCAAAGAGTTTGTCGGCATACTGCATGTCGAACCCGGCCCCGTTGTCGCGCACATGGTAGACGATTTGCGAGGCGTGTCTTTCGCCGCCGACCTCGATTTTCGAGATCGGATTTTTGGCCGAGTATTTGAGCGCATTGCCCAGCAGGTTGACCCACACCTGGCGAATCAGGCCGGGGTCGGCGGGGATGGCCGGCAGGTCGCCCAACGTCCATTCGACCTGTTGCTCGCCCAGGTCGGCGTTGAGTTCGGCGACGGTTTCCTCGACCATGCGATTCATATCCACCTGTAAAACCTGCAGCGCCTGGCGGCTGACGCGCGAAAAGGCCAGCAGGTTATCTATCAGCAGGCCCATGCGCCGGGCATTTTGGGTAATCCGGTCGAGCAGGTGACGTGCATCTTCGGATAAATCGGGGCGGTGTTCGTTGTCGAGAATGCCGGAAAACCCGATAATCGAACGCAGCGGGGCGCGCAAATCGTGTGAAACCGAGTAGGCGAAAGATTCCAGTTCCTGGTTCGAGAACTCCAATTTTTCGACCAGGGCTTCCAATTGTCCCTGGTATTCGAGCAGTTGGGCTTCGGCCCTGCGGCGCTGCTCGAGCAACAGGACGCTTTGCAGCGCCCCGCTGACCAGGGCGCGCAGGGCGTTGGTGACCGAGACATCTTCCGGGGCTACATCAAGGAGCATAAAGCCCAGGCGGTCTTCTTTCGAGTACAGCGCTTCGACAATCACGCGGGAACTTTCGAGACTGCCGGTCAGGCCGGGCGGCAGCAAATGATGGGACGGAAAAACGGCATGTTTGGGGTCAATTTTCAACCGCTGGCCGTCTCGCACCCCGTAAATAAGGCGGGACAAGTCGGCGGGTTTTTGCGGGTCTTCGAACAGGCAGATGTAGCAGGCCTGCACATTCAGGCGCGGCAGGTCTTCACTCAAAACATCAAAGATGCCCGCCAGGTCGAAGGTGGTCATAAGCGATTCGCTGGTTTCGCGCAGGGCCAGGCCGCGCAATTCGATTTTGGTCTGGTGCGCGTTTTCGAGAAATTCCATGTTGATGCCGAGTTGTGTGCGGGCATGGTCTTCGATTTGCGCGAGCGCCGCTTTCTCCCGCCCTTCGGGCAGGCAGGCCCCGACCTGGTGCATAAAGACCGACAGGCAGCGGTTCCAGGCAGCCAGTTCGACGTTCAGGTCGAAGCCTTCGCGCTGGGCGTTCTCTAAGGCGCGCAGGAATTCCCGCCTGGCGCCTGCGCCCAAGTCGAGGCAGATGGCCTCAAGCCAGGCTACTGTCCAGGCTTTGACGCGGGCGGCGGGGATGTGGGATAGGCTGGCGCGGGTCGCGGCGACGATTTCGGATTGGCGCGCAAGCAGGTTGCCGGCCCAATCCGGGCTGGATTGCTCGGTCTCAACCGTTTCGGGCGGCATAAATCCCGCGCATCCGCAGGAGTTTCGCAAAACTACCGGCGCAAAGGAGATGTTCTTTTGGGCGACAGGTTTTCCGGCAATCTGGTCGAGCAGGATGCGCACGGCGATGCTTCCCTGGTCGTAAATGTTCTGACGCACCGAGGTGAGCGGCACAGGCGCAAAACGGGCCTCGACATCGTCGAAACCCGTCAGCGCGACTTGTTCAGGGATGCGGATGCCCTGCTCTTGCAAGACCTGCATGGCCCCCAGGGCCATCGAATCGTTGGAGGAAACAATCGCATCGAAGCGGATTTCTGAGTGTGTCAGGAATTCTCGCAGGGCCGCTTCTCCCGACCGGATGGTGTAGTCCCCGTCCAGCACCAGTTGAGGGTCGAATTCCAGCCCGTTCCCGGCCAGTGTTTCGCGGAAGGCTTCGAATCGCTCTTCGGCTTCCTGCTGCCCGCGCGGGCCGCGCAGGAAAGCCATGCGGCGGCATCCGTGAACTTTTGCCAGGTGCGTGACGATATCGCGGATGGCTTGTTTGCTTTCGACAATCACATAAGGCGTGCCGGGTATCGAGAGTGCGATGCTGACTTTGGGGATTTTTTCATAACGCTGGAAAAATTCCCGCATTTCATTGGCGTCGATGGGGTGCGCCAGCGTGCCGGAAACAATAAGCCCGTCGATGTTTTCGCTGTCAACCAGGTCGAACAAGACGTTGCGTTGAAATTCGAAACCGCGATAAGCGCGCAAAGCCCCGCTGGTGAAACAGGTGACATGTGCCCCCGCTGCCCGCGCGGCATCCACCACCCCACGATAGAGCGTGGACTCGTAATTGTTCTGGGTGGTGCTGACGAACAGGCCCAGCCTCGTCTGTTTCGGCATATTAAATATTGTACACGAAAAGCCGGGTACTTATCTTTTCATCATCGAAAGGGGCAGACATCCGCCGGGGTGTACTGGTGACTTTGCCAGCCGTGATAATCGCTGCCAAGCGGAGTCAGAATCTCCGGGTGGGAATCGGCGTAAGCGATGGCGGCGGCGCAGGCGTCGTACTAAGGAACCAAATTCATTTCGCTCGAATCCAGGCTTTCTCCCAGCCCATTGACGGCGCTGACAACGTAGAAATAATCGATTCCGGGCGTGGCTTGGGTGTCAACATATTCGGGCATTTCGATGCCAGTTGCTATCAGCGTATAAGGCCCGCCAGTCTCGGTGGAACGTTTGATGTTGTATGAATCTGCCAGCGCCGAAAACTCCCAACTGATGACCAACTCGCCGGCAGCGTTACTCCTTACCCTCAGTTCGGTGGGGTAGGCCGGGATTTTCAAATTCTGCTGGACGCCGTCCCAGGTAAACGTTGCCACCGACTCGCTTGGGAGCGTGTAAGCCAAATACTGGCTGCCCCAACGGACTGCAAAGGCTTTGTCCTTGTCCCTGATGTTGGAGACGACCAGCACTTTGGAGCCATCCGGGTTCAGGAAGGCCACACTTTCGAGGCCTTCATAGAGATAGGATGTGGAAGCAATGCGGTAGGCGCCAGGAGGAACGAATTTGCTGAGGTGTCCGATTGAAAAATAATCAGCGTTGAAAGTAAGCCCGGATTCTGACTCGGGGTCTATCGTCACGAAACCGTAGCAATTGCCGCATCCGCCGTTATGCGGGCCGTAGGAGGTGTCCAGGGCGAGGTTCCACTTGATGACTGTTTTGGCCCAATTGCGCGTGGAACCCATCACAAGGTCTTTCAGGTCGCGTTTCAGCCCTTCGCCAAAACCTGGAATCCAGGCGCCGCCGCTGCATTCGGTGAAATAAATATCCCGGTCGGGGTGGGCCTCATGCACAAGTCCCTGGGCGATGACCGTTCCATCGTAGCAATGGAAGGCCGAGCCGGCGATGTAGGCCTTTGCCTGCGGGTCGTTGAGAACAGTGATTGGATATTGCGGTTTGTCCCAGTTGTGATCCCAGATAATGATTTTTGTGTCCAGGCCGGCGGCCTCGAAGGCCGGCCCCAAGTGGTTCTTGACAAATTCGGCGGCTTCCCCCGGCTCCATGCGCATACCGGGGTAAGAGTGCGGCTCGTGGTAAGGCTCATTTTGCAAGGTGATGGCGTAAATCGGGATATTTTCAGCCTGGTAATCCTGAATGAATCTTACGAAATAATCGGCATAAACCGAATAATACTCAGGCAATAACTTGCCATGGCCGAGGGTTTCGCTGTTTTTCATCCATGCTGGCGCGCTCCATGGGGAAGCCATGACCTTGAGTTCCGGGTTGATTTTTAGCGCATCCCGAAGGGCCGGGATGATATAAGCCCGGTCGTGTTCGATGGAGAAATACGCCAACTGTGGGTCGGTCTGACCGGCAGGCATGTCGTTGTAGGTGTACGGGTCGCCATGCACAAAATCGCTGGCTCCCATCGGGATGCGTGTGACGCTGACCCCGATGCCTTCGGTCGGAGAAAACAGGGCAGACATCACGTTCGCTCGCTGGGTTTCTGACAATTGGGTATAAATCAGCCAGGCCGAAGAATCGGTCATAGACGCGCCAAAACCATCCATTTGTTGGTAGTGGCTGTTTTCATTGACATGGATGATATTGGCCGATTCGAGGGGCTGTTGTTCAAAGGTCAGTTCTGGCTGCAATTCCAATAATTTGGATTGGTTGGCAGTGGTCAACCAGACTTGAACCGGCACGCTTTGCATAGGGGTCGCGGTTGGCGAGGGCGGGGTAACGGTTGCCGTGGGCAAATCCGCTATTGGGGCGGAGCAGGCGGTGAGGAAGACGGTCAGGAAGAAGAGTTGGGCTATGAGTTTCATGGGCTTAAACGATAAGCCGCCAGTGAACGGCTGGCGGCAAATTTTTATTCCCGAACGGCGTGGCTTGTTTTTTTGCGATGTTCGCCCGGTATGGCTAAAATCAGGGCACGCAGGGCAGCGTTGACTGATTCGGGTGTCGTAAACACTTCGGAAATGTCCGCGTCAAGCACCACCACGACCCGGTCAGCAATTCGCCCGACAAAGCGGTTGGGTTTGGCTTTGCTGTAATCCAGGTTGTATTCAGGGCTTAAATCTTCGGAGACTTTAGCGGTTGTTTTTTTCATAATCTTTGATTTCCTTGCGGGTTGCCAGCCTGGCACTGATGATACGAATAATATTCGGTTCTCGTTCTGTAAAACTGACAATCATTAACTGGCCTTGCACCGAATGACCGATTATCAGTTCTCGCAGTTCATCGATTGAATGGTCTTCATCCGGGAAAATCAAGGCCAGGGGATCGTCGAATACGGTGCTGGATTCGTCAAAACTAATGCTATGTTTGCGCAGGTTTGCCGCGGCCTTGCGAGAATCCCATTCAATGCGGACGGTCATAGATTGATTATACAACACTCACCGATTCCCTTCGTGTCCCGTCCTTGCCGATGTGATAAAACCCTACCCCGGCAGCAACTTCCCATCGATGACAAAGTGCTGTGCGTCAATCACCCGCCGGTTCAACCGGTCGAGCACCTCCATCAGGCGTTCCTGCCAGTCGGGGTCTTTCAAGAAGGTGCACCAGTAGGCGTTTTTGCCGCCGCGAATGCCGGGGCCTAAATCGGAGAGCATCCGCTGGCCCATATTCTCCGTCAGGGTCGGGTAGCGCAGGGCGATTTGTCCGCTTTCAGCGTTGACCGAGAGTAGGCCCGCCGAATCGGCGCGCAATTTGACCTTCATCTGGTAGAACAGGTTTTGCACCATTTCCGGCAGCGGCCCGAAGCGGTCGGCGAATTCTGCAGCCAGGGCATCCACCCCGCCCTCGTCGCGCAGGCTGGCCAGGCGGCGGTACAGGCGCAGGCGCAAATCCTGGTTCGAGACGTAGGATTTCGGAATTCCCACCGCCAGCGGCAGGTCGACGGTGACGGGTTCTTTGAGTTCCTGTTCAAAAGTTGAAAGTGCATTAAAGTTTTCGAGTTGAATGTTGAATGTTGAAGGGTCTGCGCCTTCAGGGGCGGCATTCAACATTAAACTGGCAACCTTAAGCCGTTTGACTTCTGCCGCCAGCATGCGCGTATACAAATGGAAGCCAACTGCATCGATTTGCCCGCTCTGGCGCACGCCCAGCAGGTCGCCCGCGCCGCGAATCTCCAGGTCGCGCATGGCAATCGAATAGCCCGCGCCCAGTTGGGTGTTCTCAGCGATAACCTCCAGGCGTTCCTGGCCGTCAACGGTCGGCGCTTTCTTGCGGTGACGGAAGAAATAAGCATACGCCCGCGAAGCTGCCCGCCCGACCCGCCCGCGCAGTTGATACAGTTGCGCCAGGCCGAAAGTGTCGGCCCGGTCGACGATCAGCGTGTTGGCGTTCGGGATGTCCAGTCCGCTTTCGATGATGGTCGTCGAGAGCAGGATGTCGATTTTGCCCTCGGTGAAATCGTGCATGACGTTCGAGAGTTGGCCCTCGGCCATTTGCCCGTGCCCGACCCCAATCCGCGCTTCGGGGACGAGTTTCTCGAGGTGCATCTTCATCGCGTGGATGGTCTGGACGCGGTTGTGGACGAAGAAAATCTGTCCGCCGCGTTCCAGTTCGCGCAGCACCGCCTGGCGAATCAGTTTTGGCGCGTACGGCCCGATATGGGTGATGACCGGCAGACGCTCCTCCGGCGGCGTGTTGAGGGTGGAAATGTCGCGGACGCCGCTCAAAGCCATGTACAACGTGCGTGGAATGGGAGTCGCCGTCAGGGTCAGCACGTCCACTTCGGTGCGAAGTTTCTTCAGGTGTTCTTTATGAGTGACCCCGAAGCGTTGCTCCTCGTCGATGACCACCAGCCCCAAATCCTTGAACTCGACATCCTGCGAAATCAGGCGGTGCGTGCCAATCAGGATGTCGACCTGCCCCAAGAGCAATTTACGGATGATTTCAGCCTGTTCGCGCGGCGAGCGGAAGCGCGAAAGCATCTCGACCGTCACCGGGAAAGCTGCCAGTCGCTGCTGGAAGGTCTCATAATGCTGTTGCGCCAGCACCGTTGTCGGCACCAGCACGGCCACCTGGCGTCCGTCCTGTACCGCCTTGAAGGCCGCCCGCAGGGCCACTTCGGTCTTGCCGTAGCCGACGTCGCCGCATAAAAGCCGGTCCATCGGGCGCGCGGCTTCCATATCGCGCTTAATCGCCTCCAGCGCGGCCTTCTGGTCGGGCGTCTCGATGTACGGGAAACTGTCCTCCAGTTCCTTTTGCCAGGCCGAATCGGGCGCAAAGGCGTACCCGCTGACCGTCTGGCGTTTGGCGTACAGTTCGAGCAGTTCCTGGGCCACCTCCTGCACCGCTTCGCGCACCCGCGCCTTCGCCCCGGCCCATTCCTGCGTCCCTAACCGGCTCAGGTGGGGCGGCGCGCCGTCGCGGCCCACATAGCGCGTCAGCCGGTCGGCCTGGTGTACCGGCACAAAGACCTGCGCGTTGCCGTCATACTCGACCGACAAAAATTCGCGCTCATGCCCCTCCAGCACCCGCTGCACCAGCCCGGCAAAACGCCCAATCCCATAATCGACATGCACGATGTAGTCGCCGACCTTCAAATCGGCAAAAGCCGCTTCGGGCGCCTCGGCCTGTTGCCGCTGTCGGCTACGCGGCAGGGGCCGCTCCCAGCCGAAAATTTCAGAATCGGTAATTAAGTGGAGATATTGGGACGTTTCCGCCCCCGAACTTAAGACAAAACCTTCGGAGAGCGAGGCGTCGATGAACTGAATCTGGTCGGATGCGTTCCCGCCTTCGCCTGAATCTCGTTTAACGGGCGTTTGCGACGCTGAATCGGTTATTTGTTCCGCCGCAGGCAATCCGTTGACGATGTTCTCCTCCCCCCACAACTCCTCCAACCGCCGCGCCTGACGCGAAACCACCAGCACCCGGTCGCCCTGGGCGGTTAACGCCAGCAAATACTCGACGAAGGGCTTCAGCCGCCCTCCGAAGCGTTGGTCATGACCGAAAACGGACGCCAGGCTGAGGCTTGGGTCCGCCGCCGGGTCTTCATCCGCCCCCGAAAAGCCGAGCGCCAGGGACGTTTTATGCCCAATCGCATCGCTCAACTCTGACCACGAGAAATAGGGAACCGGAAAATCCTCCGGCAGCGTGCCCTCGACAATACTCTCCTGCCGAAAGCGGACGGCCTGCTCCTCAACCTCGGCGGCCATCGTCTCCATCAGGCTGAAATCATCGGCCAGCACGATGGCTTTGGGCGGCAGGTAATCGAGCAAGGTGGCCGGGAAGGGGTGCAGGACGGGGATGTGGAATTCGTTTATGGTTAAATCGTTAATCGTTAATGGTGAATCAGAGCCTTGTCCATTAATCATTTTTCCATTAACTATTCCCCCGCTAACCAAATACTCCCTGGCCGGTGTCACCAGCACGCTTTCCAACTTCGCCAGCGTGCGCTGGGTGGCCGGATCGAAACTGCGGATGGTGTCGAGTTCGTCGCCGAAGAAGTCCAGGCGGACGGGGGCGGGCAGGGCCGGCGGCCAGATGTCGAGCAAGCCGCCGCGGCGTGAGAACTGTCCCGGCGCGGTGACGGTGTCGGCCAGTTCGTAGCCCAGTTCGCTCCAGGCGCGGATGAGCGTCTCGGTCTGGTAACTGTCGTTCAATTTGAGCCGTTTGCAAGCCTTCAGGAAGTCGCGGCGCGGCAGGGTGCGCGTCATCAGCGCCCGCACCGAGCCGACGAGTATGGGCGGGGTTTCGGGCTTCTCCATCCCTGGCAGATGATAGGCGGCCAGCGCCGTCAGCGCGTCCAGCCGTTCGCGGCGTGTGTTGACTCCCCAGGCGGCCTGCTCGTACAAGAGCGGATTGGGTTCGGCAAACAGGTAACGCTTTGCGCCCGGCAGCCAGAAAGCCAGTTCATCGTGCAGGGCAATCGCATGGTCGGAGCGGTCGGTAATGAGCAGGATAGGCTGGTTCAGGTCGTGGTGCAGGGCCGCCAGGGTCGGCAGCCGCGCCGCGCGCGAAAGTCCTTGGGCGGGCAGCGTTTTGCCGCCGCGCAGGGATTCGAGGAAGGTCTGGTATTCAGGGGTCGAGCGGAGGGAGGCGAGAATCAGTTCCATGCAGGTGTTTTGCCGTGAACAAGGCAATCAGCAAGTATACAACAAAACCCGAAAACAGACCTACGCCGAATGCGAATCAAAACAGGCTTCGGGGTTTTTTCCGAAGCCTGTTTTGATTAAATTATCCTTGTTTTGAGACAAACTCCCCCAACTCGAGGTCTGGTAATGCGCGGCGCAGGTCGGCAGATTTCAGGATGATTCCGCTGTTGGGCTGGCCCGACCCCATCGAAATTTCCTCGTGGACGAAAACCCCGCTATCCGCTATCACCCGCAGCCGGGTCGCCGTTCCAACGGGAGAAACCGTCCCGATGCGGTAGCCCGTCGCCGCCAGCACATCCTCGTCCGAAGCCATGCTGATGCGGCCCTGGCCGAGGTACTCCCGCAGCCCGGGCCATGAGATTTGGCCCGGCCCGGCGGCCAGCACCATCAGGTATTCCCCGGCGCGGATGCGAAAAACGATGCTGCGCACCACCTGCCCCGGAAGCTGTCCGCGCTCTTCGGCGGCCTGCTCCAGCGACCAGACCTGCCCGGTGTGGATAAATTCCCGGTGCGGGATGCCCAATTCGCGCAAAATTTTCGAGACCGGCGTCATGGGCGCGACTATACCACGAAAGTTTTTGACATTGGCGCGTAATTGGCGTATAGTAAAAGTATCAAATTCTCACAGGAGGTTCTTATGTTGGCTGTTCACATTTTGGCTGAAGGTGCAGGAGACACAGGCATGGGCTGGCTGGTTTGGGTGGTACTGATTGTATTTTTCTTGATGGTTCTTCTCGGCTGGCTGGTTTGGAGCAAGGGCTGGCTCAAACAGGACGAGGAAGAATCCGCTCCCGCGCATGGGCATGGACACGATGATGTTCACGATCATGCCGCCGAAGCGTACCTGGCCCAGGCCGACGACCTGACCAGCATCGAAGGCATCGGCCCAAAGGTTGCCAAACTGCTGGCCGGAATTGGCATCACCACATTTGCATCCCTGGCCGCAGCCGACCTGGGCAAACTGCGTGAGACGCTCGACGAAGCCGGTTATAAATACATGGAACCGTCTGGCTGGGTCGCCCAGGCCAAATTGGCCGCCGCTGGCGACAGCCAAGGTTTGCAGAAGTTGCAGGAAGAATTGAAGGGCGGCCGCCGGGCAGGTTAGTCTTTTTGCTTGAGCAGGCAAAACGCGACCCCGTCCCGTTGCACTGTGTGGACGACGGTCATTCGGCGAAATTCCGAGCGCTGGTCGAGGTTGGCGCGGGTCGAAAAAAGCATCAGGGCCTCGCCGGGCAGGCTTTCAGGCGTTTCGTAGCGCAGGTCGCGCAGGTCGAGACCTCCGGCGTAATAGGCCGCAATTTCAGGTTCGCGTTGGATGTAAAGCGGTCGGGTGGGTTCGTGTTCGCGGGCCCATTCGACCGCTTCTTTGTAGCAGGTCAGCCAGTAGTCGTTTTCATACACCCGGTAGGTTGGCCCGGCGAGCAGGTTGTAATAGGTGTACTGGTAGGGGTGCAGGCGGATAATGCCCACCAGTCCCGGCAAGAGCAGTAAAAAGAGCAAGACTCCCCAGTGAACTTTCAATAAAACCAAACGTGCACGCATCTTGTCGTGTAGCCACTGTATACCCGCGCCGCACAGGATAAACACCGGCGGCAGGATGAACAGGAAATGGCGAATGCCGTCGTACATGGCCGGGACTTTGATGATATTGTAGGCGGCCAGCGGCGCGAACCACAGGAAAAGCACCAGCGGCGCGGCCCAATCCTGTTTCTTTTTGATGATTTGCCAGCCCAGGCGCAGCCCACCGAGTAAGGCCAGGGGGATGAAAGGCTCTGTTAAGGTCAGCGCCAGCATTTGCGGGAAGTAGCGCGCGGGCAGTTCATTGGCGCGCCAGATTTGCCCGATAAACAGCACGGCCAGTTCGGTTGGGTTGTCGGACATGTGTACCAGCACATCTGCCAGCCGGTTGAGCGGGTCGGCCCACAGGAAGGGCCACAGGGCGAACATCAGGGCGATGGAGGCGAGGATGTAAGCGGACAAGTGAATGAGTGAAAAAGCTCGGGCGGTTCGGGGGATGCGAATGAGTGTGAGCAGGAAATAGACAAAGACCAGCGCCCCGGCCAACGGGCCGATGACGCGGATGGCGGATGCGATGCCGAGGGCCAGGATGGCGAACAGGAGTTTGTCCATAGAGGACGCACGAAACATCTCGCGCAACACCTGCCCTGGCGGGCGGTGCCAGGGAGCCGCAAAGTTCGCAAAGATTGTTTTAAAGAATAGGAAACTTTGCGCCCTTTGCGACTTGGCGTGAAAAATATGAGTGCCTAATGAAGACTTTTTTTCCACAAGTGAGTCCACCCACTCGAGGCCGAGGGTGACGGCGGCCAGGAAGGCGGTCATAAAGGGGATGTCTTTGGGGTTGATGAAGGCGTGTCCCCACAACAGCGGCTGGAGGGCGAAAAAGGCCGCATTAACGGCGGCCAGGCTGGGGGTCATAAAGCGCGTCCCCAGCCGGTGGAGGCAGAAAACGCCCAGGATGAATGAGAAGAAATTAACCAGGTGCCAGGCCGAAGCGTCGTCCATCCCCCCAAAAGCCTGGATTGTGAGTTTGAGCGGCCCGCCGAGCAGCAGGTAGGCCGGGCCGTAATATTGATGGTCGCCTGGGCTGCGGCCATAAACGCTTGTGTCGAGTTTGTCCCAGCCCTGGTAGGCGCGCGGGATGGATTCGGCGTAACTGTAGAAGAAAGGCTCATCCCATGACAGGCCGTAGTCGCGGAAGGTGAACAGCCCGGCCAGGAGCAGGGCTGCAAGCAGGAGCAGGATGGGCAGGCGGGGGTTCATGCGTGGGGGTAGGCCATGTCGATGCGGTGCAGGTTGGGTTGGTTTATTCGAGTTTTTTCAGCAGGCCTTGCATTTCGTCTTCTTCGCCGGCCTGGTCTTTGAAGTATTCGGCCATAAACGCCGAGCGGCGCAGGCGCAGGCACATGGGGGCGACTGTGGCCAGGTCGGCGGGGTTGACCTCGGCGCGGCTGTCGGCGGCGGCGTAGGCGCGGGCGGCCTCGAACCAGGTGATTTCGGCGCGCAGGCTGTCGATGCCCATGCTTTGAATCAAGTGAATGGCGCGGGTGGCGAGTTCGTCGGGGATGCTGACGGTTTTCAGGCGTTTGCGCGCTTCCTGGATTTCGGCGGCGGCTTGCTGGCTTTCATTGCCGTAATTGGAAATCATGGCGCGCGGATTGGTCAGGTAGGCTTGCACGCGGCGGTAGGCTTCGAGGCGTTCGGCGGCATTTTCCAGCCCGCGCACAATCAGGCGCAGGCCAAAGCGGTCAAGGATTTGGGGACGCAGTTTGCCTTCTTCGGGGTTCATCGAGCCGATGAGCACGAATCGGGCGCGGTAGGTGGCCGAAACCGGGCCGCGCCGCACGGTGTAGATGCCCTGGGCGGCGGCGTCCAGGATGGCGTCCATGACCTCGTCGGAGAGCAGGTTGATTTCGTCGATATAGAGCAGGTTGCGGTCGGCCTGGGCCAGGATTCCGCGCCGCAGTTTCATGCGGTCGTGGATGGCGGCGCGCTCGTCGATGCCGCCGACCACGTCTTCGAGGCGCGAGTTGAGCGGCAGTTCGACCAGGCGCACGCGGTCGGGCGCGGTCAGGGACTGACCGGATGCATATTTCTGGGCGCATTCGGGGCAGATGGCGTCAATGCCCCCGCTTTCGACATCTTCTGGGGTGCAGCCGTAGTAGCAGGTCGAGCGTTCGACGTTGGGCAGCAGTTCGAGCAGGGAGCGCACAGCGGTGGTTTTGCCTGTTCCGCGCGGGCCGACCAGCAGGATGCCGCCGACGTTGGGGTTGATGAGTCCCAGCAGCAGGGCCAATTTCATTTCGTTTTGGCCGACCAGGGCCAGGAAGGGGAAGGGCAGCGGCTCGGCAATGCCCGATTCGCCCATGTCGGTTATCCCTTGCAGGATGGCTTTGCTGGATGCGAAGTTAATCAGGTCTTTCAGGCTGCGAAAGTTGGAGACGACTTCGCCGTCTTGCGGGGATTCGATTTCACTCATGGGCTTTGGCCTGTCTGAGACGCTCTTCCTGGCGGCGAATGGCGGATTCCATGCGCCGGGCTTCTTCCTCGTCCCCGGCCACAAGCGGCGGGACAGTGGTGCGCGTTCCATCCTCGTTGAGGGCCACGAAGACAAAATAGGCGTTGTTGGTGTGGGTCTGCTCGCCAGTGACGGGATTTTCGGCCACAACGAAGACTTCAGCTTCCATTGATGTGCGTCCGGCGTAGGTCACTTCGGCGGTCAGTGTGACCAGGTCGCCGATGCGGATGGGCTGGCGGAAGGTCATGCGGTCGATGGCGACGGTCACACAGCGTTTACCGGCATGGCGCATACAGGCCAGGGCGGCGCACTCATCGGCCAGTTTGACGACGTAGCCGCCATGCACGTTGCCGAGATTGTTGGCATGTTCGGGCTGCATCAATTGCCCAATGGAGACGCGCGAGGCGGCAATCGTTTTTTTGTTTGTTGCTCGATTCATGATGTGGCAGCCTTCCCTGATATTTTTACAGTAAAAAAAGCGATGAAAACTTTCCCTAAAGTTCGATTTCAGCAACCTGGTCGAGGAAGATTTCGGGCAGGGCCTCGTCTTCAAATTCGGCCTCGCGCCAGTCTCCGGCGACATCGCCGCGCGCGCAGTAGGAGCGGTAGGCGCAAAAGCGGCAGGTTTTCCCGGCCTGGGCCTCATCTATTTTGGGATAGTCTTTCTCCGCGCTGATTTCGCCGATGATTTTTTCCAGTCCGACCCTATCGCGTTCAAACTGCCCAGCGTTATAGGGAAAACGCGCCGCCTGGTCGGGGAATTCAGCGAACCAGTAGACCATCTCGATGTCTTCGGGCGCAAAATCCTGCCCGCCGTTCAAGTGCTTCCCGGCTTGGGCCAGCAGCCAGCGATAGACGCGCGTCTGCCAGCGGATGGACAATGTCTCGTTGCGCGGGCGTCTGTGGTAGGTTTTCCAGTCGTAAATGACGGCTTTGCCCTCCGAAACGGCGACCAGGTCAAACTTGGCCGTGAGGCGCTGGCCGCCCAGCGGGGCCGAAAGCGTCAGTTCGGGGTAAAGTTTTGCGGCGCGGGTGATGTTTGGATATTCCGCGCTGAAGTTTTGCCACCATTTCGCCAGTTCGGGGCTGCCTGCAAGGTTTCCCAGTTTATCGAGCGGGATGCCGACCAGGGCCTGTTGGGCCATACGGTGGAAAAGTTGCCCGGCCCTTTGGCGGCGCTCGTTTTCCAGCGTGGGTTCCGTTTCGATGGCCGGCCACGCCAGCCGCTCGAGGTAGCGCAACTGGAAGCGGCGGGCGCAGTCGGCGTAGTCTTGCAGCGACGATTGCGAAAAAGTGAACAGCGCCGGGAAGTCCATCGTTTACCTGATGACCATCCCCAGGTGATTGGCGACCGCGCGTTCCTTGCCGGGTGTGTTGCTGTCAATCGGTGAGTTGAGCACTTTTGGCTGTCCGTCGGCGCCCTTGACGACCAGGGATGATGAGCCGCCGCCGTCCATGTTGATGCCGCCGTACGCGCCAAAGGCCAGGAGCATATCCACCAGTTCGTGCAGGGTGACGCCCTGGCTGTAGCCGGGCTGGCGGCCATCCACCGCCATCAGGATGACGCCGCGTCCGTTCTGGGTCAGGCCGATGGCGGTGCGCGGGTCGGGTATGCCAACCGCCAGGTCGGCGACGCGCTGGCCTGCCCGCAGGACAATCCGGTCACCGGAGACGGCGTTGTAAACAGTCCCCTTGGCTTTTTCGAGCGTTACCTCGTTGTTGACATTCATGAAAATGCTGGCGGCAGCTTTGCTGTTGTAGATGGTACCCTTCGATGCCGCGTACCCGTTGACCTTGACCGGGTCGCCGCCCGCCGCGCAGGATGCCGAACCGGCGGGCAGGTAGGTGAACCCGTCGCCGTTGATGGCAACGTGCTGGCTGAACTCGGAAAGGAAGCGGGAAGTGGTGCGTGTGCACGAAATTCCGCCCGTCAGGCTTTGCGGTGTGACGAGGAAGGAAACGCTGGCGGCGCTCAAATCGAGGGCCAGGACATGCGCTACGATGGTTCGCGGCGTGCTGTACTCGCGCCGGAAGTAGGTCGCTCCGGGGAATAATCGCTGGCGGATGGATTTGGGTCTTTCCAGCCCCAGGCTTGCAAGGTATGTTTTGGAAGACCAGCCGGTCAGTCCGTCGAAGCGTGTAATTTGGACCCAGCCCGTGCTGGTTTCAGGTCCGACGGCGGCGACAATGTCATCCTTGACCAGGTTGCCGATGGTCTTGAAGTTTGTCCCCGGCCCTTCGCGCACGAACAGCGCCGAGGCGGCTGTCACCCGGTACCAGGGATAGGCGCTTGGCGGCGTGGGCGGCGGCGGGGCGTCGTTGACCTGTACCAGGTATTCACTGGCCGACCAGCCTACCAGGCCTTCGCTGTTGCGCAGTTCCATCCAGGTTTTATCGGCATTGAAAGACAATTCTTCGACAATTTCGTTCAGACTTAAACCGCCAATGATGCCGAAATTCGTCCCCGGACCGCTGCGCACCCGCAGGGAATTGACCGTTACGCGGTACATGCGCCCGGTTCCGACGGGTGGCGGGTCTGTGGGTGGCGGGTCTGTGGGTGGCGGGTCAGTGGGTGGCGGGTCAGTTGGAGGCGGGTCGGTCGGCGGCGCAGCTGGAACCGGCACGAGCACGTTGTTACTGACCCAGCCGGTTAGTTCATCACTGCGTTTGATGCGCGTCCAGTTGCCATCGCCCGAAACTTCGACCCGGCTGACAACTTCATCCTGCTGGAGCGTTCCGATGCTGTTGAAGGTCAGCGCCGGGCCTTCGCGCAGGCTTAAATCCACCCGGAATTGGGTCACTGAAGGCTGGCCCGAGAGATTGAATCGTTTCCTGAAGGTTTCCTCGTCACCGTTGAAATAATTCAGGTCAATCTGTTTGCTCTCGACCCCGTACAGTTTGCCGTCGCCTTTTTCGGTGTATTGCCAGAAGAGCCACTCATTTTCATCCCAGGGTTTTGGAACCAGCGGCTTTTGCGCGTTGTAATGCGCAATCCAGAGCGGATACCGGCGGAAGTAAGCCAGGCTGGCGGCCTGGCTGGTGGCATTGGGGGCGTTGTCGCGCCAGTAATAGTAGGCCGTATATATGCCGATTTCGGTCTGGCCAACGAGTGTGCGCAGCCGCTCGAGGAAAACATACCAATTTTGCCATCCCTTATATGTGCCGCCGTATTTCTCCTCGAAGTCGGCCCACAGCGGCAATTCACCCAGGTCGTTGCCCAGGGTCTGCACCCAAAGGTCGGCCTGTTTTTTTGGGTCGGCGCGGCTGTCGTAGAACCAGTAAGAACCGCGCGGCAGGCCCACCCGCTTGGATTCGCTCCAGTGATAGGAAAAGCGCGAATCGACCCACAGGTTTTGACCGGCGCGCACAATCACAAAGTCAGAAACGGAACGCATTTTGACAAAATCAACGCCCTGTGGGGTTGAGGGTTCGTCCTGGTAAAAACTAATATCGGTGCCGATGATTTGCCTCATATTGCGCTCCTTCGTGTATATGGTTGTCGATTGTCTTATTATAGTACGGCTTGTTGCGACAATGGTTTTATTCTTTAAATTCGAAACTGGCCACAATCTCTTCAAAGACTTCGATGTAACTCTCGAAACTGGCGGGCACAACATGGAAAGACAACACGTAGGCGAAACCGTCCTTTTCAACCCAGATATCTCGGAACATCCACCACGGCTCGCCCCAGGGTCGTTTGTAGGTGATTTCGTAGCCGATTAATTCATCGCGCTCGAATGGCTGCTGTGAGATAGTTTGAATCTCGGTCTTGTGCTCTGCGTAGGCTGTTTCGAACCGTTCTTCCAGCCCGACCCCGCCCGCCAGGGGAGAACTTGCAACCGCAAAAAATGCGCCGTTCGCGCCCTGAACCTGGACGCTGGTAATGGTGATGATTTCGATAACGCCCAAATGGTAATAGTCGCGGTTTGTGGGCATTGGGCGTTCCCACAGTTCTTCCATCGTTTGCCAGCCTTCCGGAATGTTAAACCGGAATGTGTCTGTCTCATAAGAACGCGGGCCTGTGGAATCCGAAGGATTTTGTTGTTCCTGTGTCCCGGCGGCTGGCGCAAGTGCCTGGCAGGCCAGGCTTGCGGCCAACAGTGCGCCTAGCCAGTAAAATATGCGGCTTTTCATGGTTAAACTCCTTTCGAGAAAACTATCACAATAGTACTGTACTCCCTTGTCGACATGTTTTCAAGAAGGCTGCGGGTGTATACTTGCCCGCATTGTATCTTCACCGCTCACGGAGAATAAATGGATAAAAAGGGTTTCTTGCTCGCTTTTGGTGCTTACTTTACCTGGGGGCTTTTTCCGATTTACTGGAAATTCCTGCAAGGCGTTCCGGCCCTGCAACTGCTTGGGCATCGCATCCTGTGGTCTTTTGTCTTGTTGTTGCTCATCCTGCTGGTGAGCGGACAGTTGAAAGCCCTGCGCGAGAAAGCCTTCGACCTGAAGACCTTGCGCATCTATGCCATCGCCGCTGTGTTGATTGGCGTCAACTGGCTAATGTATGTCTGGGCGGTCAACGCCGGGTTCATTGTCGAAACCAGCCTGGGCTACTTTATTAATCCGCTCATCAGTGTGGTGCTTGGGATGATTTTCTTCCGCGAGCGTTTGCGCCGCCTGCAATGGATTCCGGTTGCCCTGGCGGTCATCGGTGTCACCTACCTGACCGTTTCGTATGGCCGCCTGCCCTGGATAGCCCTGACCCTGGCCTTTTCTTTCGGATTTTACGGATTGGTCAAGAAACTGGCCCCGCTCAGTTCCGTTTACGGGCTGACCCTCGAAACCGGGATTCTCGTCATCCCCGCCGCGGGGTATCTTATCGCGATGGAATTGACGGGCGCCGGGGCGTTTTTACACGCCGGGGCTGTTTCAGACATGCTGCTGGTTGGCGCGGGGCTGGTGACAACCATCCCGCTGCTGATGTTTGCCGGGGCCGCCCATCGCATCCCGCTGACAATGATTGGCCTGATGCAATATTTTGCCCCGACCATGCAATTCCTGATAGGTGTCTTCATCTACAAGGAACCGTTTTCCTCTCAGCAGTTGATTGGTTTCGGTATCGTCTGGCTGGGCCTGCTGATTTTTGCGGCGGAAGGCCTGTACCACAACCGCGTTCCGGCGGTCAAAACCCCGATTCCAATATAACCAACGGTTGACGCGCTGGTTATAATAGAAGCAGGTATTATTCGGCATACCCACAATGGAGGCTAACAATGACTAAGAAAAAACAAGGCGTAATTGGTATTTTGACAGGCGGTGGCGATGTTCCCGGCTTAAACCCGGCTATTCGCGCGGTCACCATCCGCGCATTGAGGGAGGGCTACCAGGTCATCGGCATTCGGCGCGGCTGGGCGGGCCTGGTGGACCTTGTCCGCCAAAAAGATGCGGATAACAGCAACAACATCCAGTATCTGACCGAAGAAGTCGTCAACCGCGCCGGGCGCACGGGCGGAACCTTCCTGCACACCTCGCGCACCAAGCCGACCAACATCAAAAAAGCTGATGTGCCGGAAATGTACAAAGAAAAATACACCGAAGACGTTAACGACCTGACTCCTGAAGTGCTAAAGAACCTCGATTTCTTGGGAATCGACTACCTGATTCCAATTGGCGGCGACGATACGCTCAGTTATGGTGTGCACCTTTATAAGCAGGGAATTAAGGTCGTTGCCCTGCCCAAGACAATGGACAACGACGTGCCTGGTACCGATTACTGCATCGGTTTCAGCACCTGCGTTACCCGCACCATTTCGCTGGTCAACAGCCTGCGTACCATTGCCGGGTCGCATGAGCGTCTGTTGATTGTCGAAGTCTTTGGCCGTTACGCCGGTTTCACGGCCATGCTCCCGACAATGGCAGGCGCGGCCAATCGCTGTGTCATTCCCGAATACAAATTCAACATCGAACACCTGACAGAACTGATGATTTATGACCGCAATCGCAATCCCAGCCATTACTCGGTTGCGCTGGTCTCTGAGGGCGCGATGTTCGAGGGCGGCGAAATGATTTTCGCCAACATGGAGACCGACGCCTATGGACACGCCAAACTGGGCGGCATCGGCGAACTGGTGGCGGCAGCCGTCAAGGACATTTCCCCGCGTTTTAGTAACGGTCAGAAAGTAAACATCGTCGAGCAAAAACTCGGTTACATGGTGCGCGGCGGCGACCCCGACGCCATCGACTCCATCGTCCCGATGGCCTTCGGCAACCTGGCCCTCGACCTGATTCTCAAGGGCGTGCATGGCCGCCTGGTGGTGCTCAAAAATGGCCGCTACGACAACATGCCGCTGGATGTGGTCACGGCTACCAAGAAATTGGTCAAGGTGGACCAGTTCTACGACACCAACCGCTACCGCCCCAAGTACGAAAACTTCGAAATGAAGCCGCAGTTCATCATGACCAGCGAACTGTAGTCTTTCACCGTCATGAAGAGTCCCCTGATGAGCACGCTCGCCAGGGGACTCTTCTTTTTCAGGCTCTCTGGCGTTTGGTGGGGTATATCCGTGTCCCATACTCTGCTTGATACCATAGAGCCCTTATTTGTAAATATGGATCGCAGGCTTCAGTCTGCAAAGGTTGCCTGTCTCTTCGGAGGTGCTTTGCAAAAGGCGGCGGTATGTGTATTTCGCTGCGCTTATCGCCTAAATCAGATATAATTCATCGTATATCCCCCGACAGGAGAACAACCATGAACTTTGCCATGTGGAAAAAGGCCCTGCAAGTAATCCCGGCTGTCTCGAAAGACGAATGGGATGCCCTCGACTTCGTCTCGAAATGGCTCATCTCGACCCGCGCCGCGGTGCTGGTAATGACCTTTATCTCCTCGGCCCTGGCGGGTCTGTTTGCCGCCCGCGACGGTCATTTTTCCCTGCTGCCCTGGCTGGCGCTGACCCTGGGGCTTATCCTGGCCCATGCCACCAATAACCTGTTCAACGACTACACCGATTTTGTCAAAGGCGTCGACAAGGACAACTACTTCCGCACCTTGTACGGTCCGCAGCCGGTCGCCAACGGCCTGATGACCACCAGGCAGTCGCTGGCCTATGCGGGCGGCACCGGCTTGGTGGCTTTGATATGCGGCCTGTACCTGATTTTTACCAACGGCAACGACCCCATTATCTGGGTTTTGCTCGGCCTTGGCGCGTTTTTTGTTCTCTTCTACACCTGGCCGCTCAAATACATTGCCCTCGGCGAAGTTGCCGTCCTGCTGGTCTGGGGGCCGCTGATGATAGGCGGCGGCTATTACGTCCTGTCTGGTCAGTGGGATTGGAACGTCACCTGGGCCAGCCTGCCTTACTACTTTGGCGTCACCACCGTCATCTTCGGCAAACATATCGACAAAATCCAGGTCGATGTCGAAAAGAGCATCTATACCTTGCCGGTTATTCTTGGTGAAAAGGCCTCGCGCTATTCCGTCGTTGGGATGATGGTGCTGCCCTACCTGCTGGTGCTGGGGATGATAGCCCTGCGCTACTTCACCCCGGTTCTGCTGCTCGTTTTCCTGGCCCTGCCCACCCTGCGCCGCATCCTGCCCAACTTTCTAAAGCCCCGGCCCGAAACCCGCCCCGAAGGCTTCCCTGACGGGCAGGGAGGCTGGCCGCTCTTTTTTGCGCCGCTGGCCTTTGCCAACAACCGCTCCTTTGGTGGTCTGTTCATGCTGGCTTTCCTGCTGGATGTCGCCATCCGCGTCATCTTCCCGGCTTTCTGGCGCTGACCTGGGCCGGAACATCACCTGCCTAAACAAGGCTGGCCGCAAGCTGCGGTTGGCCTTTTTGTTTGGGAGAATGGGGCGGGATGTTATCCCGCCAGGCCATAACATCGTTTGGAACCAGTAACCGATGCGTATTTGCACAGGAATTGATAAAATAACTGCATAATCTGTTTTTCAAGGAGGAATCGATGAAATCCAAATTATTCCCTGTATTCCTGGCCGCGCTGGTCTTGTTGCTTGCCAGCCTGGCCTGCCAGGCGCTCGAAAGCGGCGGTGCGTCTGCCCCCGCGCCTGAAGTGGTTATCCAGCCGGAATCACCCGCTGCTGGCCCTGAAACGCCGCGCGAGCCCCCGACAGTTGAAGCTGCCATGCCCGAACCGATCGCCTCGAAAGGCCCCGGCCTGGCCTGCTTCGGCCTGCGTTCGGCGGGCATCACCTGCCTGGACGAAAACGGCTGGAAGACTTACACGCGCAGCAACTCCGACCTGCCCAGCGACTTTGTCCAGGCAGCCGGGGCCTGCCCGGATGGTCGCATCGCGATTTCCCACTCGAGCGGAATCAGCCTGTTTGATGGCGCCGCCTGGCAGCATATTTCCAAAAGCGACGGCTACAGCAGCGCCAACTCAATTTCCTGCGCTGAAGACGGCACGCTGTGGGTGGCCCACTTCAGGGGCGTTAGTCGTTATGCCGGTGGGAACTGGCAGACCTTTAGCGCCGAACTGCTGGCAACCGGCGAGTATGCCACCGAACTGGTTTACAACGCAATTGTCTCGCCCGATGGCCGTGTCTGGGCGGTGACTTCGCGCAGTGTGGCAGTCTTTGAGAACGACGAATGGACTGTTTACCAGCCGGGCGACGGCTTCGAGGGTAACCTGTTCTTCAATGCCCTGGCGCTCGATTCGCTTGAGCGTCCCTGGGCCGGGTACAGCAACGGGGTCGCTTATTTCGAAGGTGGGAACTGGCGGCAAATTGGCAAACCTGATTTTAGTTCCCCCAAGGTGATGTCGCTCGATGCCAATGGCCGGGTTTGGCTTGCCAGCACTACCTCTGGCCTGTCGTTTTTCGACGGCAGTGCCTGGACGAATTACACCGTCACCACCAATCACCTGCCCACAGACCGTGTCAACGCCCTGGCTGCCGACAGCCTGGGGCGCATCTGGGCCGGGACAAGTTACGGCCTGGTAGTTGTGGATGGTTCTACCTGGCAGACCTACCGCATGGAAAACTCCGACATTGGCGATAACTTCATCGAGTTCATTGCCATCATCAACGACGGGCCTTCCCTGCCTGCGCTGGCCGCAAAAGAATCTGGCTCACTGACCGGCAAACTGGAAGATTCCGCCAACAAGCCCCTGGCCGGGATGCGGGTCGAGATTTGCGTCGAGCCGCTTGGCTCGCAGTTCTCGGGTGACACGCCTTGTTCCGAGCAGCCTTTCTTCCTGTCCACCGAAACGGATGTCAACGGCGTCTTTAGGTTTGAGAATGTTCCGACCGGCTATTATGTCTTTGTGGCCGAAACCGGCGACGGTTGGGCGCAACTCACCACCCAGTTTGGAATTGGCTCCGAGCGTAGCCTCATCCAACCCGGCGAAGATTACGACATCGGCACGCTGACGTTGGAAGAGTAGTAAGCGGGCCATTTTTTGCAGAGTAAAAGGCATTCGAAGCCAGGTGTTTCGGATGCCTTTTGCTTTGCTGTGCTCTTATGCTACAATGCCTGCCAGTAAATTTACCGAGGTTAATGGATGCGCCGACTTCTTCTTTTGTTTTTCCTGCTTGCCCTGTTGCTTTCTGCCTGCCGCCCTGAGCCGGAGATTTTCATTCCTCCGACTCAGGCTGCCTCCGCGCCCGAGACTCCCACGCCCCTGCCGCCGCCGACCGAGACACCAGTCTTTGCTTGGATTTCACCGTCTGTGCCTGAAAACCTGCGCGCCGCAGTCAACCTGGATGGCGCAACCATGACTGAGATGCGCGAAGCGGCCTCCATTCGGCTGGATGCCCTGCCCGCAGAGGAGTCTGTGCCTGCCGAAGCGCAATCGACCTGGGTTTACGCCCTGGTGGCCGCCTTCCCAACCGTGCGCGATGGGGTCGCCTGGGATGAAGTCCGGGCTGCCTGGGCGGCAGGAGAAGGCCCGGCCCTGGTAATGACGGAATCGACCCGTAGCGCGCTGGAAGGCCTGTTTGACGGCCCGCCAGCCGAGGGCGCGGTGCGGGTCGTTGCATCCCCCGATGTCGAATATGCCCTGTGGGCGCAGCGCGAGGCCTGGGGCATCGTCCCCTTCGACGAAATCACGCCAAAATTAAAAGTGCTCGATGTGGATGGTCAATCGCCCATCCGTAAAAACTTTGAGATGGAGACTTATCCGTTGCTGGCGCGTTTTGCGCTGGAGGGCGCAGACATCCTCCTGCCCGCCAGCAACCGCGACCCCGAAAAAATGACAACCGTGATGATGACCGGCGTGACCGCCCTGGTGCGCGCGACGGCCTATAAGATGGAACAGAACGGCAACATATACCCGGCGCGCGACATCCGCGATTGGTTTTTGGAGGCCGACATTGCCCACATCTCGAACGAAATCCCGTTTGCGGTTGGCTGTCCCTACCCTGACCCCGGCCAGCGCCGCCTGATTTTTTGTTCCGATCCAAAATATATTGAATTGCTCGAATACATCGGCACCGATGTGGTTGAATTGACCGGCAATCACTTCCAGGATTGGGGCAAGGAAGCCACGCTTAATACGCTTGAGATGTACAACGAGCGCGGCTGGCCTTATTTTGGCGGCGGGGTCGACCTGGCCGATTCGCGCAAACCGGCCCTTTTGGAGCGCGGCGGGATGAAGTTTGCCTTCATCGGTTGCAACCCGGTTGGGCCCGATTTTGCCTGGGCACGTGACGATGGCTGGCCCGGCGCGGCGGAGTGCGGCGATTATGAGTGGATTGTGGCCGAAATTAAACGCCTGAAGGCCGAGGGGTATCTTGTTTTGGCGACTTTTCAATATTTCGAATATTATAGCGCCGAGGCCCGCCCCTGGCAGGAGCGCGATTTTCGCCTGTTGGCCGAGGCCGGGGCGGTGGCCGTCAACGGCTCGCAGGCTCACTACCCGCAGGTAATGGAGTTTTACGGCGATTCGTTCATCCATTACGGGTTGGGCAACCTGTTCTTCGATCAGATGGGGTATGATAACCCCAGCAGCGGCATTCGCACGACCAAGACGCGCTGGGGATTTATCACCCGCTATGTGTTTTATGATGGCAGGCTGGCCAGCATCGAACTGCTGACCACCATGCTCGAAGATTTTGCCAGGCCGCGCCCGATGACCCCCGAAGAGCGCGAGATTTTCCTACAAGAATATTTCAAGGAAAGCGGCTGGTAAAAAAGGACGATAACATGCCAATTTACGATATTTCCCTGGCCATTTCCCCCTCCCTGCCGGTCTGGCCCGGCGACCCGCCCATCAAAATGCCCCAGACCGTCAGTATGGACGACGGGGCAGAATATAACCTGACCCGTCTCGACATCTCGGCTCACACTGGCACGCATGTCGATGCGCCGCACCACTTCCTTAACGATGGCCGCACGGTCGAATCTCTGCCGCTCGAGGTCCTGATCGGGCCGTGCTACGTTTTGCAACTGCCCGACGACATTGACGAAATCAGCGCCGATGTGCTTGGGCGCACCTCCCTGCCGACCGGCGTGCCGCGCATCTTGTTTGGCACGCGTAATTCCAAGCTGTGGGCGCGCGGCGAAAACACCTTCCAGGAAGATTTTGTTGCCATCAGCCCCGATGGCGCGGAATGGCTGGTGGCGCATGGCATTAAACTGGTCGGCGTTGATTATCTTTCGGTCGCCCCCTACAGCGATTCGGTGCCCACCCACCAAATCCTGCTCAAGGCGGGCATCATTGCCCTCGAAGGTCTGAACCTGTCGCAAGTCCCGCGCGGTTTTTACGACCTGTATTGCCTGCCGCTCAAACTGGCCGGGGCCGACGGCGCGCCCGCCCGCGCCATCCTGGTTGGCTAATCAAGATAGATATTCAAATCAGAGCAGTCGAAGCGGTTGCCGCAATTTGGGCAGGTGATCTTGCAGTTGCGCTCGAACATCTCGGCCCCGCAGCGGTCACACCAATAGTGATGTTCGACCTGCACCGGTTTGAACAGGGCGGGATTAAATTCGGAGATTCTCTCCGGCCCCAGGTCGGTGACGGCCTCGATGACAGTTTCGGCGTCCCGCAGCAGTTCCGTGACGCGCACCCCCCGGCAACTGGGCTGCCATTTCGCCAGCCATTTCAGGCTGCGGGCGTACATTTTGAGCGCGCCCTCGTAATTCTGGCAGGTGATGTGGTAATAACAGACCGCCACCTGCAAAATCCCTCGGTATAAATCACGAATTTCACCCGTTTCCGCCATCCAGGCTTCTTCGAGCAATTCATGGGCCTCGAAATAGTTGCCTGCGTTGAAGGCGACTATCCCTTCGAGCGCTTTATCGGGCAATTTCCCATCACAAGGTTTGAAATCGGGCATGGGTATAACCATTAGTACCCGGCGTCCAGGTCGACGCGATTGGGTATGGGTTGGCCGTGTGCGGCCTTGTTGAGCAGGTCTGCCAGAGCAGTCATCCGCAGTGTTTCGGTGTCTTCGGCGTGCCCGGCCCGGTGTGGACTCATGACAACATTTTCCAGTTGGTGAAAGGGCAGGTTGGCCGGAGGCGTATTTGCGCGGCTGGCCTGGTCACTGGGATAGTTGTACCATACGTCCATCCCGGCAGCGGCCAGTTGGCCGCATTCAAGCGCCTCAAACAGGGCCTGCTCTACGACAATTGAAGCGCGGCCAATGTTGACCAGCAGGCCTCCGCGCGGCATGAGCGCCAGTTCGCGCGCGCCGATCAAGCTGTTGGTGGCGGGGGTGGCAGGCAGGGTGATGACCAGCACCCGCGCGCGCGCCAATAAATCGTCCAGGGCCTGCGGCGGATAAATCTCAACCGGAAAGCCGGGTATTTCTGCCTGCGGTTTGCGGCGTATGCCAAGCACTTGCATACCCAGTCCCCAGCAAGCGCGTGCCACTCGTGTCCCGATTGCGCCAAACCCCAGCACCAGGGCTGTCTGGCCCTCCAGCCTGAGTGAGAGATTCGGCCGGTAACGTGGTGTCCAATCGTGGGCGCGCAAGGCGCGGTCGTAGGGGATGATAAATTTTGCGGCAGAGAGCAGCAACGCCATTGCCATTTCAGCGGTCAGGGCGGCGTTGTGATGCAGGTTGTGGACCGCGATGTGGTTGAAGTCGCGCATCATGGCGCATGTGGTTGGCGGGATACCGGCAAAGGGGATGACCAACTGTCGCAACTCGGGACTCAGGCTCAGGTGGGCCCGCTCCGGGCGGCCGGCGACCAGGATGTGGAAATTGGCCGGGGAGGCCGGTTCCCGGCCAAAGGTGAGAGAAACATCTGCATCCAGATGCGCGTGGAGCACAGCCAGGGCGTTGTCTTCAGGCGAGTCGAGCAGGTGAACACGCAAGGTCATAGATGAATTATATGCGGGGATACTGAATTCGGCCAATGGTGCCTCTTGCCGTTCCCAGATTTGCAAATTTTTGCCGCGTTTGGCCTAACGTGGGTATAATACATCCTGCTTTTTTTAAATCAAATGGAGCATACAATGAATTTTTCGAAACAAATGAAATCTCGCCTGGGAATCGGTCTGTACGCGGCAGGAATAGCAATCGGCCTGCTGATTGCGCTTTTCTTGACCTGGGCCGATTTTGAAGCTGCTTTTTTTGATGCGGCGCTCAAGGCCGATGAAACAATGGAAGGTTTTGCGTGTCCGTTGGCAATCACCAGTAACGAGATTGCCCAGATCACGACAGAAATCAACAACCCGTCCGAACGCCAGGTAAAAACTGTCTTACGCCTGGCTCAGACCGAGGGTTCGGTTATCATGATCAAGCGCCTCGAAGAGCGCCTGGAGTTTTCTCCCGGCCAGACCTTGCAATTCTCGTGGCCGGTGCAGGCTTCTGACGCCGCCTGGGGGCGTTTTATTATGGTGCGAACCTATATGCTGGGCAGTTCGCCCCTGCCTTCAATGGCGGGCTATTGTGGCATCCTGCTGATTAACTTCCCCTACCTGACCGGCCACCAGGCGCTGGGCTTGCTGGTTATATTGGCGCTGTCCCTGGTCATGTTTGGCGGGCGTATGTGGGCAGACAACACAATCCAGTCTGCGCAGGCTGCCGAGAGAAATTCTCGTTTGTTGGTTGCATACGTCATCGTGGTTGCAATCGCAGTTACCCTGTCCGCTTTTGCCGGATGGGCCATTGCGGGGCTTGCACTCCTGATCAATGTCGTTCTGTCGATGGTAATCCTGGCTTACAGGGCCAGCCATTCGTAACTTATAGCGAATCAGACATGACTCATCCCGAATCTAATAAAGGGAGAGAACTGGGTCGGTAGGCAAGCCAAAGTCTGCTGAAAGCCAAACGCAAACGATAAAGTGGAGTCGA
>Ga0208244_100394_pt1 | contig 46017 bp, 40 predicted proteins | sample SubbioCR12Aug_5A_FD_184828 | JGI IMG/M metagenome (GOLD analysis project Ga0208244, IMG submission 184828) | Serpentinite rock and fluid subsurface biosphere microbial communities from McLaughlin Reserve, California, USA - CR12Aug_5A (SPAdes) | ecosystem: Environmental > Terrestrial > Deep... | reverse complement strand
GGTTTTTCGCCTCATGACTCATTGAAGCCGTTCCTGGACATAAGAAATTGACAACTTATCTGAGCCGGCACATTCGTCACGCTGGCTTATCCAAAAAAATCGGCAATTTATAAACAGACTCTAATTAGATCCTGAACCAAGTTCAGGATGACATTTTTATCAATTCCCCTATTGCGACACAGTTTCTCAAAGGGAGAGGAGTCAATTTTGGGCTAGAATTTTCACATTAAATCAAGAAAGGAGAAGAGAGATGAAAAAAATCAGTATGTTTACTAAAGCATTCGTTTTTATGTCCATGTTGATAGCGGGGGCAGGTTTCTTCCTTGTCCCGCCTGCTGGGGCTCAGATCAAGGAACTCAGGATCGGCATCGGCATTGATGCCGACACGTTGAACCCGCAGGAGCATACCACCACTTTGTGTCAGAACATGTCTGACCTGATCCAGGATACCCCTCTTTACCAAACCCCGGACAACAAATTGGAGCCCCGCCTGCTAACCAAGTATGACGTGTCGAAGGACGGTTTGACTTATACCCTCCAGCTGAGAAAAGGCGTCAAGTTCAGCGATGGGACTCTCTTTGATGCCAAAGCCCTCAAGCTCACCTTTGACCGAGCCCTTGATCCTAAGTTGAAGGTGCCCTTGCGTTTCGCAATCACTATGATTAAAGAGGTGACCATTGTCGACGACTACACTGTCCGGGTCCAACTCAAATATCCCTACGCACCCTTTGCTGCGACTCTCTCGTTGACTATCTTAAGCCCTATTTCGCCCGCGGCCATCGAAAAGTACGGCGAGGATGTTCGGCAGAACCCGGTGGGCGCCGGTCCCTATATTCTCAAAGAGTGGGTGAAGGGAGATCGGATTGTCATGGTCCGGAATGAGAATTACTATGGTAAAAAACCAACTGTAGAAAAGCTGACGTTTAAGATTGTTCCCGAAGATACCACCCGTGAGGCCATGCTCCGATCAGGCCAGATCGATGTCTGCTACAAACCATTGCCCTCCAATGTTGCAGCACTCAAGGCTGATCCGAACATCACGGTTGAAATGCCTCTGGATACAAGAACGATCTTCATGGGATTGAATTATAAGAAAGGCGTGACCAAGGACAAGTTGGTCCGCCAGGCATTCAACTATGCTGTGGACAAGAAAGCCATTGTCAGTAAAGTTCTCTTTGATACGGCCGTTCCCATGGAAGGTCCAGTCTCTCCGATCCTTTTTGGATTTTTCAAGATGGCAAATCAGTATGACTACAATCCTGAAAAAGCCAAGGAGTTGCTGAAAAAGGCCAACTTTGACTTCAACCAGACGGTGAATATGCGCACCCCTCAAGGCCGATACCTCTTTGATAAGCAGGTCTCCGAAGCTGTCCAGGCCTATCTTCAGGCCATTGGAGTAAAGACAGAGCTCAGAACTTATGACTGGCCTACCTATGTTGCCGGCTTGCTCAAGCCGATTCAGGAGACTGAACTTGAAGTCTTTCTATTGGGATGGGGACCAATCATCCTCGACGCTGACTTTGGCCTTTACGGCCAGTTTCACTCAAGCGTCAACCCACCCGCAGGCTTGGGGGCGGCTCACTACAGCAACGCCGAATACGACAAGTTGATGGATGCGAGCCGATTGGAACAGAATCCTAAGAAACGGTTGGAAATCATGAAGAAGGCTTCTGAGATGGTTTGGGATGATTGCCCCTGGATTTGGCTCCATGTGGAAAAGTTCGTCATCGCCTATTCAAAAAAGATTAAAGGAATGGTGGTGACCGGAACCGAGAAATTTTACCCAACCTATATTAAGATGGAGAAATGAAAAGAGATCCAGGGAAGGGGCCTCACCCTGAGGCTCCTCCCTGAATCAAAACATTTTCAAAATAAAGATGGGATGCTGAACTAAGATCAGCATGACAACAAAGGATTCATCCTGTTTTTGTCATCCCAAACCATGTCCTGAAGCAAGTTCAGGATCTCTCGATTTCGGGATCTCGATTCTGATTCAGGATTTAACCCGACAACCATGTTGCAATATGTCATTAAACGTCTACTTTCAACTATCCCCGTTCTGCTCGGAATATCACTTCTCCTCTTCTTCATGCTTCGAATGCTACCAGGAGACCCAGCACAGGTCCTCGCCGGGCAGATGGCATCTCAAGAGGATATCAAAAACATCCGTCAACAGTTAGGTCTCGACAAGCCGATCTTCGTTCAATATGGGATCTTCCTCAGCCGACTGGCCAAGCTTGATCTCGGCCGGTCTGCCCGGACTCAGAGCCCTGTCATCAAGGAAATTTGGGCACGACTCCCGAATACAGTATTGCTTGCTGTGACAGCCATTACTCTTGCATGCCTCTTTGGTATCCCGGCTGGAATCATTTCGGCTGTGCGGCCTTATACTTGGATAGACTATTTATTTACCTCGATGGCCCTTTTTGGCATTTCCATGCCCGTCTTCTGGCTTGGGCTGATGCTGATTGTAGTATTCTCATTGGTCCTTCATTGGCTGCCGGCGGGTGGCATTGGAAGTTGGAAGCATGTCATCCTTCCCTCATTTACCCTGGCTGCTTTTGTTGTTGCCTTCATCACCCGTATAACCCGTGCCAGCATGATCGAAACCCTTTCTCAGGATTACACCACCACGGCCCGGTCCAAGGGACTTAAAGAGCAGGTGGTCATCGTCAAACATGCGCTGAAAAATGCCCTCATCCCGATCGTTACAGTGGTTGGTCTTCAGTTCGGGCTTCTTCTGGGAGGCGCGGTTCTGACCGAAACAGTCTTCGCCTGGCCGGGTTTAGGCCGGCTTATTGTGGACTCCATCCTGGCCCGCGATTACCCGGTCATTCAGGGAACAATCCTCATCTTCGGACTCCTTTACATTCTGGTCAACCTGGTGGTTGATCTGCTCTATGCTTATATAGATCCAAGAATCCGGTATGCATGAAACACTCCAAACCCAAGTGATAAGGAATCCGCATCCTCAGGCTGACAGCCAGCTCAGGCGTAGGTGGGTAAAGCTCAGGCGCAACAAGGCGGCCCTCTTCGGTGGCGTCCTGATATTGATTTACCTCATCACCGCACTGTTGGCCCCGATCCTCTTTCCGGGCAATCCCTCAGCTCCTAATCTCATGAAATCACTGGAGCGACCCTCTATAGAGCATCCATTGGGAACGGACGAACTGGGCCGCTCTATTTTGGGCCGGATCATATATGGTTCCCGGGTGTCCTTACTGATTTCCATTGGAGTCGTCTTTGTCGGGCTGCTTGTCGGCGTTCCCCTTGGACTCATTTCGGGTTACTACGGAGGTAAAGTCGATTTCGGAATCCAGCGTGTGACCGACACCCTATTAGCATTTCCAGGCTTTCTCTTAGCCTTAGCCCTTGTGGCCGTCCTGGGAGTGGGACTTAAAAATACGATCATCTCAGTTGGCATCAGCATGGTGCCCATCTACATTCGTCTGGTGCGGGGCTGCACCCTTTCGGTAAGAGAACAGACTTATGTCGAAGCGGCCAGGGCAATGGGCACCCGGGATGTGACCATCCTGATAAGGCATATACTGCCCAATGTCATGGCCCCCATCACCATTCAGACCAGCCTGGGGATGGGCACAGCCATTCTCTTTGCAGCGGGGCTGGGTTTTCTTGGCTTAGGTGTTCAGCCACCCACGCCGGAGTGGGGTACGATGTTAGGTTCTGGCCGGGCTTACCTCTTCAACGCTCCCCATGTGGCTACCTTCCCGGGTATAGCCATTTTTTTTGCTGTACTGGGTTTTAACCTTTCAGGAGACGGCCTAAGAGATATCCTTGATCCGAGATCTAAATTATGAGACAAGATTCTCTCCTTACCATCAAAAATTTGCGGACTTGCTTCCATACATATGAAGGCGTTTTGACAGCCGTGGATGGAATCGGTTTGGAGATTTACCGGGGAGAGACCCTTGGGGTCGTGGGAGAGAGTGGCTGCGGAAAGAGCGTCACCGCCCTTTCCATCCTGAGACTACTTGCCTCACCTCCTGCGGAGATTCAGGGGGAGATTCTGTTTGATGGCAAGAACCTCCTGAATATGAGTCTGGATGAAATACGAAAGATCCGGGGCAATAGCATTTCAATGATATTTCAGGAGCCCATGACCTCGCTCAATCCGGTCCTGACCATTGGGGAGCAGATATCAGAGGCCATCAAGCTTCACCAGGGGGTGACGCATCAGGAAGCTTGGGCAGAAGCCGTTGAGATGCTTCAGATGGTTCAGATCCCTTCTCCTGAGATCAGGGCCAAAGAATACCCCCACAAACTGAGCGGTGGGATGCGGCAGAGAGCGATGATTGCCATGGCGTTGTCTTGCCATCCGAGATTGCTACTGGCAGATGAACCCACGACAGCTCTGGATGTGACCATCCAGGCCCAGATTGTGGACCTGATGGAGCGCCTAAAAGAAGAGATTAAGACTTCTGTTTTGTTGATCACTCACAACCTGGGTCTCATCGCAGAGATGGCCAAGCGTGTCGTCGTTATGTATACAGGCAAAGTGGTGGAGGAAGCTTTGGTGGAAGATCTTTTTGCTGAACCTCTTCATCCCTATACCCAGGGCCTCTTGGGATCCATCCCATGGATGGGACGGAAGATGAAGGCCGGCCGAAAGCAGCTCCAGGAAATCCCGGGGATGGTCCCCAGCCTTCTTGAGATGCCCGAGGGATGTAGATTCCATCCGCGGTGTCCACGCATGATGGACATCTGTAGGAAGGAAGAGCCTCCCCTGGTCCAGAAAGATGGTCGCCGGGTCCTCTGCTGGCTGTGGAAGTGAGTGATTGGGATCTAAATCCGAAGCACGAAATTCGAAATTCGAAACAATACCAAATGACCAAATTCCAAATGTTCGAAACAAATTAAAGTTTAAGAAATTTAAATTTTGAAAATTTGAATTTGTTTCGAGTTTTCCGCCAGAGGCGGATCTGCCTTTGGCATGACGATATTCGGATTTCGGATTTTTAAACGCCAAAGAACTGCTTGGTTCCGGCTACACCAGGTTAGGAAATAGAATGAACAGCGTTCCTCTTCTTCGGGTCATCAATCTTAAGAAATACTTTCCCGTTCGAAAAGGTATTTTTTCGAGAATGATGGGATGGGTGCAGGCTGTGGATGGCGTGAGCTTTAACCTGAATCAGGGGGAAACCCTTGGACTGGTGGGCGAAAGCGGTTGCGGGAAAACTACAGTAGGCCGATGCCTCCTTCGATTGATTGAACCTGACTCAGGGAAGATTCAATTCGAGGACAAGGACCTTCTGGGGATGGATGGGGAATCGCTCAGAAAAGTCCGGGCTCAACTGCAGATCATTTTCCAGGATCCCTATTCATCCTTGAATCCCCGAATGGCTGCAGGAGAAATCATCGCTGAACCCATCCGCAATCACACCCATAGCTCCCGGAAAGAGATCCATGATCGGGTCTCCTTTCTCATGGAAAAGGTAGGGCTCCATCCGGAGCAGGCTCGAAGGTTTCCTCATGAGTTCAGCGGTGGTCAGCGTCAGCGAATCGGTATTGCACGGGCCTTAGCCCTGAATCCAAAGCTGATTATCTGTGACGAGCCTGTCTCCGCCCTCGATGTTTCCATCCAGGCACAGGTGATCAACCTGCTGGTCAAGCTCCAGGAAGAGATGGGACTTTCTTATCTTTTTATCGCGCATGATTTGAGCGTGGTGGAACATATCAGCGACCGGGTGGCCGTTATGTATCTCGGAAAGATCGTAGAGCTTGCAAGCGATACAGACCTTTATGCTTCTCCCAAACATCCTTACACTGAAGCATTACTTTCCGCCGCCCCCATCCCTGATCCAAAACTTAAAAAGCGAAGGGTTCTCCTCCAGGGAGAGATTCCAAGCCCCATCAACCTTCCAGAGGGATGCAGATTTTACAGCCGATGTCCCTATCGGATGGATCACTGCAAAGAGGTTGACCCTGAGTTTAAGGACTTAGGTGGAGAGCACTGGGTCGCCTGCCATCTCCGTTGAGATATGGGCTAAAATATTTTAAATTCTGCGTTCTTAATCGACTGGGCGATGCGTTGGTTCATCCGGACCATCACTTTCGTGGGATATCTCACCTGGAAAAGGAACTGGGCGTTGTTCTGAATGTCGAGTCGCTTCATCTCCTTCTTGACGCGATCCAATAATTTTGGCGCCTCCTGTCTATCCGCTTCAAGGGATTCGATGAATGCCCTTTCCAGATATTTCTCCATGTCCTCGTCGATCTTCCCGTATTTCTCATCGAATGCCTTTCGAATCTCATCCTCCTCTAACGTTCGATACTTCTCTTGATGGACGATGACCTCCTTTTTCAATTTGGGAATGGTTCGGGGGATCGATTTCGGATACCCGAGGCAGAGGACCATCATCGGAAGGACATATTCGGGGATCTCAAAATATTTTCTCGTATCATCGATCTCATGCTGGATCGATCCGATGTAAACCGAGCCGAGGCCCAGGCTCTCAGCAAGAATCACGACATTCTGAGCCGCCACCATCAGGTCTGCATAAGCAATGAGAAAGTGGTTAAGCGCCTGTTCTCCCCTAAAATCGGTCCGGCACATCTCAGCCCACTTCTTGATCCGGTAGAAATCGAGACAGAAAATCATCGAAAGGGGTCCATTTCTCACCCAGGGCTGGCCTCCGGCCAGTTCACCCAATTTACTTCTCCCCTCTGGGCTTCGAACCAGGATGATGGAAAGGGGCTGGATATTTCCACCGGATGGGGCGTTATTGGCCGCATCGAGAAGTTTCTCAATAACAGGTTCAGGAATCTCCTGATCCTTGAATGCCCGCACCGACCTTCGTTTCATCATCAAATCGTAAAGGTCCATAGCCTTTCCTTTCTCGGTTAAGATCAATCTTGTTTTACGGTGAAGATGCTCGTATCGAAGCACGAAGCTCGAAACTTGAATCTCGAGTCTCCAGCATAGACAATCGAGCATCGATACGAGCTTCGACAACGACAAACCATAGCCTTCTATCATCGATACGGGTCCCGCGAAACGCGGGATTACCCTTGCCGTTATACTTTTATTTCAGGCAACTTTATAGATGAGATTAACAGAGACAACCTGTCTTGACAAGTCATTTTGAATCTGCTAAGAAGAGCATAACTTTTAATGGAATAAGGTAAATGAAACATATTTCGCAGTTGAAGAGGATGAACTGGTGGTGCTGGCAGAAAAATAGAGGGGAGGTCTGCCTGGCGCCATTCTAAATATTTGAATTGAAAATGAAGGCCATGGGCGGCGTCCCTGCCACCCATGGCCTTTTTTCTTTCTGCTTGTTTCAGAGGAAGGATTCGAAAGGCTATGGAGATTGTCCATAGCCTTTTTTTTAACAAATTCAACATGCCCAGATGGCACTCACGAATGATGAAAATGATTACTAAGACCGAATTTCAAGAAAGATTAGGCAAATAACACTAAGGCTAACGAATTTCACGAATAAAACTCATTCGTGTCATTCGCTCTAATTCGTGTTATTCGGTTCTTTTTTCTAAAAAATCCAAATGAAAGGAGAAGGACGATGATCAAAGAAGCGATTGGCAAACTGGTTATGAAGGAGAATTTGGCGGCAGGAGAGATGGAAGAGGCAATGAGGGAGGTGGTAACGAAAAAAGCGTCAACAGGACAGATTGCATCCTTCCTCACCGCATTGAGGATGAAAGGAGAGACTTCCGAAGAGATCACAGGGGGGGCAAAAGTGATCAAAGAGAAGTCCTTAAAAATCAATCTTGGAGGAGAGGCTGTCTGCCTGGACCGGGAGGAGATTACGGTCGAGAGGGAAACCATCCTGAGCACGGCAAAAGATTTTTCAGGGGAGACCGCCATATTCAACATCTCAACGGCAACCGCCCTGGTTGTGGCAGGAGGAGGTCTGAAGGTGGCCAAATGTGTGAAGAAGCCTGCTCTGCCTCTCTGCGGTTGCGCCGACGTGATTGAAGCATTGGGGGTTCATCTCGATCTGACCCCCAGTCAACTCGGAAGATGTTTTAATACCTTGGGCATCTGCTTTCTCCACGACCATCTGGTCCACAATGGGTTGGATCATCTCATTGCCCTTCGGAAAAAAATCGGCATCCGAACACTTTTTAATCTTTTAGATCCTCTCATCAACCCGGGAGGAGCAACCGTTCAGGTATTGGGCGTCTATGATCCGGACCTGACGGAGACGATGGCCACTGTTTTGATGAATCTCGGGATCAAGAAGGGTCTTGTGATTCATGGAAGGGATACGCTAGACGAGGTCAGCATTACCGGAGAGACGAAAGTCACTGAATTGAAAGAAGGGAAGATGGAGAGCTACACCATCGAACCGGAGGATTTCGGAATGAAACGGAGAAAGGTCGAAGAGATTAAGGGCGGGACAAAAGAGGAGAATGCAGAAATCATTCTTGAAATTCTAAAAGGCATTGGAGGAGCGAAGCGCGAGGTTGTTGCCCTGAATGCGGCATCGGCCTTTGTGATTGCCGGAAGGGTGAAGGATTTTAAGGAAGGGATTGAGCTGGCCAAACAATCGATTGATTCAGGGAAAACCCTTGATATTCTGAACAGGTTGGTTCAGTTTACAAATTCTGAACACCGATTCATAAGAGGTGAATTGACGGCGATGGGATAAAAACTCTCCCTTTTTTATTGACAGTTCTTAAAAAACGGTTTATTGAATCGGCAGTGGAAAGGGGGAGACTATGGAAAAGAGCGATGTTGTTGTGGTGAGTGCGGTGAGAACGCCCTTTGGGAAATTCGGGGGGACCCTCAAGGACATACCTTCCATTGATCTCGGAGCGATGGTTATCCGGGAAGTCCTCGAGAGAGCCAAAGTTAAAGGAGAAGAGGTTGAAGAGACCTATTACGGAGTTGCTGTCCCGGGTGAAGTGGGGCTCGAAACCGATGTTCCTGCCAGGCAGGCCGCGCTCAAGGCAGGATTGCCGGGGGAATCTGTATCGATCACTTTAGACCGCGCCTGCTGTTCCTCGATGGCGGCTGTTCGGTTGGGATTCAGGGCGATTAAAGCCGGAGAGATAGAGATTGCTTTAGGTGTAGGGGCTGAAAATATGAGCCGTGCGCCTCTTATTGTTCCTCCATATGTGCGCTGGGGAAGCCGGCTGGGCAGCATTGAGCTGTGGGATGGTCTCTTTGGGCTGGGATACAAGGGATTCAACCCTGTCTCCGTCGATACCGGAGAGGTTGCCCTTGAGTATGGAATCAGCCGTGAGGATCAGGACCGCTGGGCCTACGGATCTCAGATGAAGTATGCAAAGGCTTTTAAAGAGGGGAAGTTTGTATTAGGCGAGGAGTTGATGCGGGTTGAGATTCCGCAGGGGAAAAGGCCTCCGATCATTTTAGAACAAGACGAATTCCCAAAGCCGGACACCACCCTTGAGAAACTCTCGAAACTCCCTCTCGTCTATGGGAGCCCAACTGTCACTGCTGGAAATGCTCCAGGACTTGATACGGGTGCTTCAGCCGTTTTGATCATGAGCGAGAAAAAGGCCAGAGAGAAGGGCCTCAAGCCTTTGGCCAGGATTGTCTCCATGATAGCGACTGCCACCACTCCGAGGTTGATTGCGGCCATTCCGGGTTTTACCATCCAGCGGGTTCTGGAAAAAGCTGGCCTTGGAATTGATCAGATCGATCTGATCGAAGTGAACGAAGCCTTTGCGGCCATGCCGTTGGTCAGCGCAAAGATTTTATCCAACGGCGATCCTGAAAAGATGAAATCGATTTTAGAGAAGACAAATGTCAACGGCGGGGCCATCGCCATCGGCCATCCGGTCGGTGCAAGCGGAGCGAGAATCCTTCTGACGATGATCTATGAACTGAAAAGAAGAGGCGGAGGAATCGGGGTAGCCTCCATCTGCGGAGGATTAGCCCAGGGCGAAGGAGCTATTGTTCAAGTGGATGGCGAATAGGTTATGTATTGTTTGCGATTCCGGGCATATCTTTCTTAATGAATTTTGAAGGTGTGACCCCCAAGGCCCCTTCTATATCGACTGCCGATATTTTCTTCATCCTACAACACCGAATGATTCGCAATACCTGCGCGGGCAATCAGCAATGCCCAAAACCTGACGCAGCTAATCCGCGACAGGTTGATGCGGTTGTTGGGCATAAGTAATTTTTATCAATCTGATAAGTAGTATTCTACAGTTGAGACAACCCTTACCTTCTTTATATGGGGGGTACTGCTATCTCGATCTTCAATAGAAAATTGACCTTGCGAAGCGCTTTTGATCTTTCCAAGCCTACTCTTTGAATCTTGAGCAAACTTTTCTGCCACTGCTCGGGCATTTTTAGTTGCTTCTTCAATCATTACTGGCTTAAGGTCATTCAGCTTTGTAAAAATAAAGACTGTTTTGGACTGATAATCCTCCCCAGAGATTGCAATACCTTGTTTTCCCAGATCCACAAGTGTTTCCATCGTTTTTCTTACTAAATCGACATTTTCACTGTAGACAGTAATCGTAGATCTGCCCGAATAACGGAATTTGGCCTTATCAGAACCTTCTTGTTCAGACTGCCGATCCAGTATTGCTGGAGCAGAAATGGAAATGTCTTTATCCTGAAATCCGTGCTTCTTGAGGAATTCTACGATGATCGAGTTTTTTTGCTGAAGGGTAGAAAAAAGCTTATTTAGATCATTACCGGCCTCACTGAATTTAATCGGCCAGATTGCAGTATTGGCGGGGACTTCATGCTCGGATAATCCCTTCACCGTAATTGTTCTTTCTAAAGCCCTTAGCTTTACAATGCCGCCGGCTGTAAAATAGCCGAGCAATACCAGGCCAATACACAAAAGTATCCCCATAACAAAGGCTGCGGCGAGATTTTTGTTATTCATATGACCTCCGTTTTAATTTGCTCTATCTGCCCAACGATAGGGGTGAGGCGGCGGGCACTCACACATAAAATAAAGCAGGGCTATTTACGCTCGCCTCCACCCCCCTTGTTAGGCCACTGCCTTTATTTCTGCTGGTAGTTTCCGGAGGCTTAACTCTTTGAGCTGGACTTTTGTGCTGGCATTGTCGATATCAATACCAACCAGATTACCCTCAGCATCATAGTCAAGCACAACACCTTCGGAAATTTCTCGACTTTCCACGCTGGATTTTTCAGAAAGATCAATATACAGAGAATCGGTCTCCGGATAATAGTTTAGTTTCATGGTCTAAACCTCCTATCGAGAAAGGCATTGTGAATAGTCTTCTTATCACTCAAAGTTATAACTCGCAGTATCCGGCTTTCCAGTTCAGGGATTACACCCCAGAACCGGAAGCGGTTATGTTCTTGAGGCTCCACCTTAATGGGCCTTTCTATCACGCTAACACACCACTCTTTTTTCAGATAGGGCCGTTTCCTCAGAACTTCCTTCTCGAAATACTCGGTGTACTTATATTCAGCCATATCCACTTTCTTGTATTATATCTTATCCTGGGCATTAATTGAATATATTTCGGGCATAACGGCAGAAATAAGGCGCGAGGGCAACCAGCCCTTGAAAAAAACCGCGAAGGCTTATTCCCCGTCGCCTTGATTGACTTGTTGGGCGCCGTAACTTCACGGCTTCCTTGCTCTTTTAACCGCTCTTTTAAAGAGTCGCTGAGCATGATAATCAAGATCGTACACGACATTAAGAAGATCTTCGATAACGTTCAAAGCCAGCCGAAGGTCAGCTTTGGAAGGCTTTGATAGACGATGCAATGCGTTGTTACCCAGAAACCTGAAGCTATGGAGATTTGAGGGACGTAGATGGGGACGTTGGTTCAAATGCAACTTGTTCCTTTACTAACTGTCAGTCACTCCTCTGGACAATACTGTTAACTCCGGGCCTCCCAACCCCAACTCCCTGCTATGGCATCAGTTATCTTGGTATTTAAGCATATCCTACTCCTCCCATTCGTCAATGTCAACTTCTGTTTGAATCGGTATCTGCTTGGCGAGCAGCGGTTTCAATTTCTTCTTTTGGTAAGAGGAACCAATAAACTGAATAAGTTTCTGGGTTTTGTACGGATTTCCCTCTTTATTTTGAGAGATATTCCATTGCTTTTTCATTGGTTTAACAAGGGAGCGCCAATAAACATACTGGTATTAGCGCATTTTTATATCTACTGCAAATTGTTTAAGACCAATGGGCTTATCGTATCTAACGGTTATTAAAAAATGACTTGACAAGAAATAGGAGGTATGGTAGAAAACTAAAAATTGAATTTGGTTTTTTGTTATCATGGAATCAGAGAGAAGAGCTCAAATTCTAAGTCTTGCCAAAAAGAGGTTTGAACGGTTTGGCTTCAGCAAAACGACCGTTGACGAAATCGCCAAAGATGCCGGCATTTCGAAGCGAACCCTCTACCAGGAGTTTGAGAATAAAGAGAAGATCCTCGAAGAACTCCTGATGTTTGAAGCTTTATCCGTTAGGAAAGCCATCTTGAACCAGATCGGTAAAGTCACCGAACCCACAGAGAAACTCCAAGCCTATATTCGATTGTCCAACAAGTATCTCGAACAAAATCCGTTCATCGTCAATATCCTGAATGATGAATCAGGCTTCTATTCGCCTTTTCTCAAGGAGAAGCCTCACATCATTGAGACAGGGATCGAGGAGATTTTCACTTCTATTCTCAAAGAGGGTATGGAGAAGGGCGTCTTCCGAAAGATGGACGAGAAGGTCGTGGGGCACTGCCTTTTCTTATTATTTAAAGGTTTCACTTATGGCAGGCAGAATAGTCACAACCCCTCCGGGCAAAACCAGACGAATGAATTTGGCAATTTTATTATGAGCGGCGTTGGCGCTAAATAAGACGATCCATGATTCGATATTCGATAAAATATGAACCAAATGGTCCGGTCAGCTCCATTCACATGACCAGCCGGATTCTCGGAATTCCTGTTTTTAAGGTTCATGCCTTTTATGTCGATGGGCTTCTCATTGACACGGGGTTTACCCGCTGCCGGAAGGGGTTTCTGAAAGTGTGTGATGAGCTTCCAGAGATTGATGCCGTGGTCAATACGCATCACCATGAGGATCATACGGGCAACAATTTCTGGATCACTGAAAAGTATGGCATCCTTCCTTTGGCCCATTCCAGAACAACTTCCTATATGAGGTCTCCCTCCAGATGGATCAGGCTTTATCGGCGCTTCGTCTGGGGGACGCCCCCTCCATCTAAAATGGCTGAGGTGGATTTGGAGGTCCGGACAAAACATCATAGATTTTTAGTCCTATCTACCCCCGGGCACTCGGATGACCATATCTGCCTCTATGAGCCTAACGAAAACTGGTTGTTTTCGGGGGATCTGTTTCTCGACGAAGAGGTGAGATACACGAGAGAGGACGAAGATGTCTATGCGCTTCTCGATTCCTTAAAAAGAATTGCTAGTCTCCAACCTATAAAGATGTTCTGTTCTTTCAGCGGCGCTATCGAGAAGCCCGCAGAAGCGCTTCAGAAAAAGATCGATTTTTTGGAAGGCCTCCGGGATAAGGTGGAGAATGGGTTAAGGGAGGGACTGTCCTCCCAAGAGATTCAGAAGAGACTCCTCGGACCCGGAGACCGGTTCCGTTTCATCAGCGGAGGTCAAATCTCCAAGAAAAACACCATTCAGGCATTTCTCAGAAATAAGGGGGGCGTTATACGGTAACGGTAAGGATGCCCGTGTCGTTAAATTGAAATTGACGTTTGTCGTTGTAGAGGCTCGTATCGAAGCTCGTATGTGGATGCTGGATACTCGACCTTCAAGTTTCGAGCTTCCCGTGGTCGGGTCTAATCGACCTGCTTCGATACCAGCATCGTCACCTTAACCTTTTAACCAAAGTTTTTTATTTTTAACTTACTTCATAAAAAGGGGTGGAACGATGAATCAGAGAATCAGAAAAGCAGCAGTTTTAGGGGCGGGTGTGATGGGAAGCGCGATCGCAGCCCATCTGGCCAATGTGGGGATTCCTTCCTTTCTTCTCGACATTGTCCCATCGGGACTGACAGAGGCGGAGAAGAAAAAAGGATTGACTCCCGAGAGTCTCGAATTCAGAAACCGATTTGCCATTCAGGGTAAGAAGAATATTCAGGAGGCACGCCCGGCCCCTCTCTACCTGAAAGAGGAGGCGGAGCTGATCACCGTGGGAAACTTCGAGGATCATCTCTCCTGGGTCTCGGAGGCCGATTGGGTGGTTGAGGTGGTACTGGAGAACTTAAATGTGAAGAGGGAATTATTCAAACGGATGATTCCCTACTTAAGAGAAGGGACCGTGGTCAGCTCGAATACTTCGGGCATCTCCATCCAGAAGATGTGTGAAGGTTTTCCAAGCCACTTTGAAGAGGGATTTTTAGGGACGCACTTCTTCAATCCGCCGAGGTATATGAAGCTCCTCGAGATCATCCCGGCAAAATCCACTTCGAAAAAGGTGGTTGAAAGAATGGTGGATGTCGGGGAGAGGATTTTGGGGAAAGGGATCGTCTTTGCCAAGGATACGCCCAATTTCATCGGAAACCGGATTGGAGCATTTGCGGGCGCCGTTACGATGAGGACGGCAGTCGAGGATGGCTATCTGATTGAAGAGATCGATCAGATCACCGGGCCTGCCATAGGAAGAACAAAGTTGGCTACGTTCAAACTTGCTGACCTGGTTGGACTCGATGTCATGTCCCATGTTTCTAAAAATCTTTATGAGAGCCTTCCCGAAGGCAAGGAAAAAGAATATTTCAAGCCCTCTCCTTTTATCGAACAGATGATCAAAAACCAGTGGCTGGGCCAGAAGACCAAGCAGGGCTTTTATAAAAGGGTGAAAGGGGAAGGGAAGGACGAAACCCTGGTCCTGGATTATGAAAAAGTTGAATACCGGCCTCAAAAGAAGGCAACTTTTGCTTCTGTGGAGGCCAGCAAAAATATTGAGGATGTTCGAGAACGGATTAAAACCATGGTCACGAGCCCTGATCGGGGAGGCCAGCTTGCCTGGAAGATCTTGAAAAGGACCTTCCTCTACGCAGCAGAGAGGATTCCCGAAATATCTGATGACATCGTCAATATCGATCGGGCGATGAAATGGGGATATAACTGGGAACTGGGGCCGTTCGAACAATGGGATGCCATCGGCTTGAAGTCGTCGGTCAAAAGGATGGAAAAGGAGGGAGAGGTCATTCCCCCGCTCGTAGAGAAACTCCTCAGCAAGGGGTATTCCTCTTTTTATGAAAGAAAAGAGGGCCATGTCTCCTTCTTTGACCTTGGAGCCGTTCAATACCAGGATATTGAAGAAAAACCGGAGATTATTCTTTTACCCAGCCTGAAGGAAAGGAAAAAGACTGTACTTTCGAACCCTGGAGCAAGTCTCATCGATCTGGGAGACGGGGTTGCCTGCCTTGAATTCCATTCGAAGATGAACTCCATCGGAGCGGATACGGTTCAGATGATCAGAGACTCGCTGAAAGAGGTGGAGGAAAAATTCGATGGCCTGGTCATCGGAAACCAGAGCGAGAATTTCTCCGTCGGGGCGAACCTGATGCTCATGCTCTTTGAGATTCAGGATGAGAACTGGGATGACATCGATATGATGGTGAAGGCTTTTCAGGATGTTTTGATGGCCGTCAAATATTTTGAAAAACCCGTGGTGGCTGCCCCCTTCGGGATGACGCTTGCAGGAGGATGTGAAATCGCCCTGGCCTGTTCGAAAATGCAGGCCGCTGCAGAGACTTACATGGGGTTGGTTGAAGTCGGCGTGGGGCTGATCCCCGCAGGAGGCGGCACCAAAGAGATGTTGCTCCGGTGCACCGAAGGCATTCCACCAGGAGTGGATGCGGACTTTTTACCGTTCGTCCGGAAGGCATTCGAAACGGTGGCCATGGCCAAGGTCTCCACCAGCGTGAAGGAGGCTCAGAAATTGGGATATATGAGACCCACCGATCGGATTTCGATTAACCGGGATCATCTCCTCCATGACGCCAAGCGAACCGTGCTCGAGCTTGTTCGTGATGGCTATCGTCCCCCCCGGCCCCAAAAGAATATCAAGGTCCTGGGGGAGAGGGGCCATGCACTTTTGAAGATGGGTCTTTTCTACATGAGGGAGGGCGGTTATATCAGCGCGTATGATGAACATGTGGCCAGAAAGGTGGCCCAAATCATGACCGGGGGGAACTTGCCGGATGGGACCGAAGTGACCGAACAATATCTCCTGGACCTCGAACGAGAAGCCTTCGTCAGTCTGTGCGGCGAGGTGAAAACCCAGGAACGCATGGAATATATGCTGAAGAAAGGAAAACCACTTAGAAATTAAAAATATCGAAGCACGAAATCCGAATTTCGAAACAATTTCAAATGACCAAATTTACAATGTTCGAAACAAAAAAAAGTTTAAGAAATTTGAAAATTGGAAGATTTGAGTTTGTTTCGGATTTCGATATTCGAATTTCGGATTTGTCAGAGGGGAGGTTTTTATGAAAGAAGCGGTTGTGGTATCGGCGGTGAGGACGGCAGTGGGCAAAGCCCCGAGGGGTATACTTAAAGATACACGGCCTGACGACATTGCGGCGATTGTCATCAAGGAAGCTCTTGCAAGGGCTCCCGGCCTCAAGGTGGAAGACATAGACGATTTCGTCCTGGGGTGTTCCTTTCCGGAATCGGATCAGGGGTTGAACCTTGCCAGGGTCGTGAGCATGAGAGCAGGATTTCCTCATACGTTGCCGGGGCAGACCGTGAATCGGTTCTGTTCATCAGGGCTCCAGGCCATTGCAACGGCGGCTTATGAGATTATGGTCGGGGCGGCGGATGTGATGATCGCCGGAGGCGTGGAGTTTATGAGCCAGGTCCCCATTATGGGACTGACTCCTTCTCCCAACCCCTATCTGGTGGATCATAACCCCCAGGTTTACACCTCCATGGGGCTGACGGCAGAAAATGTGGCTGCGAAGTTCGGTATTTCAAGGGAGGACCAGGACCGTTTTGCCATTTCCAGCCACCAGAAGGCGGCCAAGGCAATTAAAGAAGGCAAGTTCAAGGAAGAGATCATTCCTATTCCAGCCAAGGTGAAGAAGACTAAGGAGGACGGAACGGTTGAAGTGAAGGAGGTCATTTTTGATACGGATGAAGGAGTGCGCTACGACGCCTCTCTGGAGGGGATGGCCTCGCTCAAACCTGCTTTTAAAGCACGGGGCACGGTGACTGCAGGTAACTCTTCTCAGACAAGTGATGGATCAGCCGCAGTGATTCTCATGTCAAAAGAAAAGGCCGAAGCGCTGAAATTGAAACCGATGGCCATCTTCCGATCCTTTGCAGCTGCCGGAGTTCCCCCTGAACTCATGGGGATTGGTCCAGTCTTTGCCGTTCCCAAAGCCCTGAAAAAGGCGGGTCTCAACCTTAAAGATATCGGCCTGGTTGAACTGAATGAGGCCTTTGCTTCACAGGCTCTTTACGTGATCCGAGAGCTGGGGTTGAATTTGGATATCGTCAATGTCAACGGGGGAGCGATCGCCATGGGCCATCCATTGGGATGCACTGGGGCGAAGTTGACCACGACCTTGCTTTATGAGATGAAGCGAAGAAATGTCCGCTACGGTCTGGTGTCGATGTGCATCGGCGGAGGCATGGGAGCCGCCGGAATCTTCGAAAACATCAATGCAAAATGAAAAATATAAAATTAGCAATTAGCATTGGCTGTCTCAAGGACAGAGAAGGGTTTTAATGCTAATTTTGCCACGCCAAGGCGTGGCTAATTTTTCAATGTTAATTGATCTTTATTAGAGAGGAGGTTCTTATGGAAGAGTTCGTGAAGGGGGGAGCATTTTTACTGGAGTCGATTTCTCCACAGGAGATCTTTACACCGGAGGAATTCAATGAAGAACAGCGGTTGATTGCAAAGGCCGCAACGGAGTTCGTCGTTGGCGAACTTGAGCCTGTTAGCGAAGACATCGAGGCCCTAAAGGAAGGGCTTCTGCCAAGCCTTCTCAGGAAGGCCGGGGAACTGGGACTCCTTTCGGGGGACATTGCCGAGGAATATGACGGCCAGGCGCTGGACAAGGTCAGTGTCATCCTGATGATGGAGAAAATGTCTCAGGGCGGAGGTTCCTTCATGACGGCCTATGCCGTGCATACGGGCATCGGCTCTCTTCCGATTATCTTTTTCGGCAACAAAGATCAGAAGAGACGCTACCTTCCAAAGATAGCCACGGGAGAAAAGATCATGGCCTATGCCCTGACCGAACCTGAGGCAGGCTCCGACGCCCTGAATGCAAAGACCACGGCTGTGCTCAGCCAGGACGGGAAATATTATCTTCTCAACGGTCAGAAGCAGTTCATCTCCAATGCAGGGTTTGCCGACGTCTTCATCACTTACGCCAAGGTGGATGGAAATAAATTCACCTCGTTCATTGTCGAGCGAAAATTTGAAGGCGTCTCTCTCGATGAAGAAGAGAACAAGATGGGGGTGAAGGGTTCTTCCACCCGGAGTGTAATCTTCTCCGACGCCAAAGTGCCGGTGGAGAATGTATTGGGAGAAGTGGGAAAGGGCCATGTCGTCGCCTTCAATACGCTCAATATTGGCCGGTTTAAGCTGGGAGGGGGAGCCTTAGGAGGGTCTAAGGTTGCCCTTCAGGGTGCAGTCGTCTATGCAAAGCAGAGAGTCCAGTTCGGGAAACCCATAGCTGATTTCGGTCTGATCAAACACAAAATTGCCGAGATGGCCATAAAGACATTTGCCCTGGAGAGTATGGTTTACAGGACGGCGGCCCTGGTGGACCGGATGTTACAGAAGATCGATTACAATGCCGAAGATGTCGGGATGCAAATGGCCAATGGCATCGAGGAATATGCCATTGAAGACTCGATCAACAAAGTCTATTCCTCGGAGGTGTTAGACTACATCGTGGATGAGGCGGTCCAGATCCACGGAGGGTATGGATATATTCATGATTATCCGATCGAGCGGGGCTACAGGGACTCCCGAATCAATCGCATCTGGGAAGGGACGAATGAGATCAACCGCCTTCTCATCGTCGATATGCTGACGAAAAGGGCGATGAAGGGCCGTCTTCCCGTACTGGTGGCAGCCCAGAAGGTGGCCAACGAACTTCTCACCCTCCGACCCAAAGTGGAGACGGATGATGGAAAGCTCACGTTGCAGAAGGAGATGGTGGAGATCTCAAAGAAAATCGCCCTTCTGGTAGCAGGGGCAGCCGTCCAGAAGTATATGGCGAAGCTGGCGGATGAGCAGGAGATTCTGGCGCTGATCAGTGATATCATCATCGAGGTCTTTGCCATGGAGAGCGCATTGCTCAGGGCGTTAAAATCAATGGAAAGGACCGGTGACGAAAAAGCCGAGATCCAGAAGGCCATCGTGAGGGTCTATACCAATGACGGTTTTAACAGAGTGGAGGGGTTTGCCAAGCAGGCTCTTTCAGCCATCGCAGAAGGGGATACACTCAGAACGCTGTTATCCGGCCTCAAGAAGCTGAGCCGGTTCACTCCTGTCAATACGGTTGCTCTGAGACGGGAAATCGCAAATTATACGATTAAAATGGGAAGGTATCCTTTTTAATAAATTCCAATAACCAATAACCAAGCACCAAATAATAACCAATATTCCAATGACCAAAATTTCCCCCTCACCCTCCCCCTCTCCCCCTTTTCAAAAATGGGGTTTTTTCATATTACGACACAGTCTCTTGGGGGAGAGGGTAGGGGTGAGGGGTGATTTGAGAGTTTGGTTATTATTTGGTTATTGGGATTTGGTTATTGGTGTTTTGGTTGGTCAGAACACCTCATTTTTTCGATTAGGAAGAAAACCTAAAAGAGGACTGGACTAATCCTTGAAGCGGATGGCGCGTTTGAGGATCTTGCCCGTATGACTCTTGGGTAGCTCTCCCACCACTCGGATTCTTCTTGGATACTTATAGGGCGCTACCCGCTCCTTGACAAACTGACCCAACTCCTCCGGTGTAACGCAGGCCTCTTTGCGAAGCACGACGACTGCAGCCACTTCTTCTCCCAGATCAGGATGTGAAACTCCCAGCACTGCGGCCTCCACTACATCCGGATGGGTATAGAGTATCTCTTCAATCTCCCGCGGGTAGACATTATATCCTCCCCGGATGATCATCTCCTTCTTTCGATCCACAATATAGATGTATCCATCATCATCCCTGCGGGCCAGGTCGCCTGTATGTAACCATCCTCCCCGGAGCGTTTCAGCGGTTGGACCGGGCTGGTTGAGGTATCCTTTCATCACGCCGGGTCCCTGGATAATCAGCTCTCCTACTGCTCCCTCGGAGACATCTTCATCCTGATCATTCACAATGCGCGCCTTAAATCCGGGGATGGGAACGCCAATGGATCCGGGCCGGGTTGGCCGGCCAAAGGGGTTCTCCACACACACTGGCGAGCACTCGGTGAGCCCGTATCCCTCATAGATCGTGGTTTGGAACCGATTCTCAAATCGTCGGAGTACCTCCACGGGAAGGGAGGCGCCGCCTGAAACGCAGTATCTGAGGCCGGATCTCCTTGGCGGACGAATATCAGCCGACTCAGACAACCTGTTGAAAATAGTGGGCACAGCAATCAGGATCGAGTTCTCCTCCTCTTCGATGGCGGAAAACAGCTCCTCGACAACGAAATGGGACGAGAGCCGGATGGTCAAGCCGAGATAGATCGAGGCGTTTAACACGCTCGTCTGTCCATAGATATGAAAGAAAGGCAGGACGCCGAAAACCACGGCATTGGGATCGGTTGAACGCATGTTGACAACGGTCATGGCGTTATTTGCAAGATTGTGGTGAGTGAGCATGGCTCCTTTGGGACGACCGGTTGTGCCGCTCGTGTAAATGATGGCCCAGGTGTCATCATCCCGTCTCGGATGGGGTTGAACTGGCTCTGTATCAATGAAGAGGTCCTTCAGGGCGAGGAATCCCTGGTCCTGCGATACGTCCTGGGCAATGCGCAGATCCATTGTCGGAAGATGCTCCATGACCTGGCGGGGGTGTTCCAGATAGTCCTTGTGGCCGATGAAGGCCCGCGCGCCGGAATCCTTGAAAATGTGTTCGAGTTCTCCCACCCTATAGAGGAAGTTGACCGGAAGGACCACGGCCCCGGCTTTGGCCAACGCATAGTAAACGATGACCCACTCGATGGAGTTGGGCATCATCAAGACGCAGACATCTCCGGCGCGGAGTCCTGCACGGATGAGGCCGTGAGACAGACGATCCACCTGCCTGCTCAATTCCTCATAGGTGATGGTTCGATTAAGAAAACGAATGGCCGGATAATCGGAACGGCGCTGAGTGCTCTCAGTAAGAAGACTGGAGATGTTCATGTTTTTTTAGAAATAGAATAGGGAGCAGGTCTCAATATTTGACACGCGGCTCGTCCAAAGAAATATTTTCTCTATCCCCTTTATCCACAAATGTCTTGTACTTTCTATCAATTGATTTTCATATCACTCAAATCAACAAGAAGCGACTCTTTCGTAGCTTTTCAGGATTTAAGGAATTTCGAGATCTCCCAATTACAGGAGGGTATCCTTACAACTTTAAACCGATCATTCTTTTTAAAAGGATATCCTCGACATTCCTTCGTCCATCCAATACGGATAAGACATAGACCTTTCTCTCTGATATCCTATAGATGATTCGCCATGGTGGGACGACTAATTCGCGATACTGAGTAATCCCTTGATCTTGAAGCTCAGGGACAATCCGGCCTCTATCTGGAAAAGTATAAAGGCTGAATGTTTTTCGCTTTATCTTCTTAAAGGTTTCATAAGCATTTAAGGGGTTGTCTTCGGCGATGTATTCAATGATGTCTGTCAGATCCTTTTCTGAAGTGTCTGACCATCTGACGTGGTAGTATTTCTTCATCTCATTTTTGCCTTCAGGATATTCTCAATGCTTGCAAATACTTCCTCCTGAGGCTTTGATTTTCCGTTTTTAATATCTTTCTCGCCCTGAGAAATCAGTTTTAAGATACCAATAGCATTTCGCATGCCCTGGTAGCTTTCGGGATCCTGAAGTATGGCTTTGGGCTCTCCATTCTGAGTGATAACAACAGGTCGATGAGTTTGGTTCACTTGTTTCAGTAAATCAGCAGCTCTTGATTTAAGGTAAGTAATTGGCTTGATATCTTTCGAGATATTCATGTTTACCCTCCGGTCTGTATATGGTACCATATTCAGACCTATTGTCAAGTTTTGATCGTTGACCTTACAGCCCCAGGTAAGTTTTTCGTAACACTTCATCCTGAAGCAATTGGTCGCCGGTTCCTTCGGCGATGATTTTTCCGGAGGAGAGGACATAGTTGCGGGAGGTCATTTTGAAGACCGTGCTCACCTCCTGCTCAATGAGCAAGACGGTGATGCCTAACTCGTGGATCCCGCTGATCTTCTGAAACACCTCCGCCCGCAGAAGAGGGGCAAGGCCTGTCGAAGGCTCATCGATGCAGAGCAGTTTGGGTTTGGACATCAATGCCCTGCCAATAGCGAGCATCTGCTGTTCTCCGCCGGAGAGGGTTCCTGAGATCTGGTTCGGTCGATCCTGCAGCACGGGAAAGAGTTGATAGACCTTGTTCAGGTTATCGCGAACTTGGTCTCTGTCCTTCAACAGGTAAGACCCGGCCATGAGATTATCGAGCACGCTCATCTCCCGGAATGGCCTTCTTCTTTCCGGACAGAGGATGAGGCCCCGTTTCACAATTTCATGGGCCGGGACCTGATCGATTCGCTCTCCGTCAAAGGTAACCGTGCCCTCAAGTTTAATCTCACCGTGTGTTGAGCGCCGCGTAATCTCCCTTTCCCAGGCCACCAGTCCGGTGATGGCTCTTAAGAGGGTCGATTTGCCGGCTCCATTGGGGCCCACCAGGCTGACCAGTTCACCCGTATCGATACCCATGCTCAAATGATTAATGAGCATGGCCTTGTCATACCAGACCGATAAATTGGCGACTTCAAGCAACACGCCTAAATGCCTCCTTTGCCGAGGTAGGCTTCAATCACGAGGGGGTCTTTAATGATTTCATCGGGCGTCCCGCTTGCGATGAGGGTCCCGAAATTCAAGACGATGATATGATCCACAATCTTCATCAACCAATGGAGCTTATGTTCGACGATGATCATGGCCGGTCCCTCGCTGTGCAATCGACCGAAACGGCCGCCCTTGTGCAACCGCTTGATCGATTTGGCCATAAGATCGGTCTCTGCAGGACTCAGCCCGCCGAAAGGCTCATCGAGAAGGAGCAAATCCGGCTCTGTGGCCACGGCCCGAGCCACCTCCAGCCTTTTCAGATCACCCTGCGAGAGTGTGGAAGCCTTTTCCAGCGCCATATCTGAGATGCCTGCGAATTCCAGGGCGTCCATGGCCTTCGCCCCCAAACGCTTGACCCACTCCCCTCTTTTCATGGCGCGTGGAGAGAGGCAGGAGACCATGACGTTGGCAATGATCGGGAGGCGGCGGAAGGGTCTCATGTTCTGGAAGGTGCAGGCGATGCCCATATTGACGATATCCCAGGTCTTGCGGCCCACGATCTCCTTTCCCATGAAACGGACGCTTCCTCCATCGGGCTTCAGGATGCCGGTCATCAGCCGAAGCAGGGTGGTCTTGCCGGCGCCGTTTGGACCGATCAGCCCGAGGATATGATCTCTTTCCATGGAAAAGGTGACGTTATTGACCGCGCGAAGGCCGCCGAAGTTTTTTGTGAGATCTTTGATCTGAAGAAAGGGTTGGGTCATCTCAACTCTCTTCTCCTTCTTCTCTTAATTCCCTGCGCGAAACCTTTCCCACGTCCGTTTTGGGAAGCTCGCCGCGGAATTCGATGATCTTTGGAATTTTATAGTGTGCGAGGTTCTCTTTGCAAAAGGCGATGATCTCTTCTTCGGAGATTTTCCCCCTGGCTTCGCTTTCGAGGACCACATAGGCCTTGATGAATTGGCCTACTTTTGGGTCGGGCACTCCCACGACGCCAGCCGCCTTGATTTGAGGATGCTTGTAAAGGACCTCCTCAACGTGTCTGGCAAAGACCGAATATCCTTTGTACTTGATGAGATCCCGTTTGCGGTCAAAGAAATGGAAGTAACCTTCCTCATCCATGCTCACCAGATCCCCGGTCCTGAGCCACTTCTCTCCATCAATGTCGATCAATGCCTCGCGGGTTCCCTCTTCTCTTTTCCAATAGCCCTGCATGATGTTCGGCCCGCTGAGGATCAATTCTCCAACCTCGCCGGGCGGCACGAAATCCGTGCCTTCGTGCTCGACGATGGCTGCCTTCATTCCGGGCAGAGGCACTCCGAAGGAACCCTTCTTGGGTCTTTGAATCGGGCTGCCATGGCTGATGGCAGTCGTTTCTGTCATCCCATACCCCTCGAAGATCTTTGTCCCGGTTCTTCTCTCCCATGCTTCAATCGTCGATTCATGAAGCGTATCCGCGCCGCAGGCGATCAGCTTGAGTCGCTTCCAGTTCACCCGGTCTGTTTTTTCATATTCTTTGAGGTATTCAAACAGGGTGGGCACACCATAGAATGCGGATGCCCGGTATCTTTCCATGGCGGACAGGATATTTTCTATGTCGGGCGTGGTGAAGAGGACCATGGTAAATCCCTGACAGAGGCTTCCCAGCATGACGACCACCTGGCCATAGATGTGGAAGAAGGGCAGAAAGGCCATGACCAGTTCGTTGCCTTCTTCGAAGAAAGGCCAGAATGCCCTGACCTGCGCCTGTAAAGCCACCATATTGCCGTGCGTGAGGATAGCCGCCTTGGGAAGCCCTGTGGTGCCCCCTGTATAGGGAAGGGCGGCGATGTCCTTTGCCGGGTCGATGGATACTTGGGGAGGCTTGGGCGGGTACTTATTGATGAGGTCCTGGAATTGAAGGAGGCCGGCTTCCTTTATAAACTTAGGCGTTGGGACGTGCATATCCCCATAGACTTTTCCCAGGGCGCTTTTCCCCAGAATCTTTTTGAGTGTCGGGAGGTATTCTGCAATATTGGTCAGGATCACATTCTTGAGTCCAATGGCGGTCTTCTCCACATTATCATAAAGGATGTCCTGACAGACGAGGGTCATCGCATCACTGTCCTGAATCTGATGCTTTATCTCATGGCTGGTGTAAACAGGACTGATGGGAGTGACTTTTGCGTCGATTTTCAGAGATGCCAGGTAGGCGATGACATACTGCGGGCAATTCAGGAGGTAGAGGGCGACCGTATTGCCCTTTTTTACTCCTAAATCGGCAAGGGCCGTGGCAAACCGGTCAACCAGTTCTTTGAGTTTCGCATAGCTCATCTTTTTGCCATAAAAGATCAATGCAGTTTTGTCTGCGAATTTTTCGGCCATCTGGTCAAAGAGGTCGGGGACGGATAGGGCGGGTATATCAACAACATCAACGACCCCCTCGGGATAATGTTTGAGCCAGGGTTTTGCAGCATAGGCTTCTTTTGGGTTCATATTATTTCATCCTCTTTTTAATGTGTCCTGGTTACTTATGACCGTTCGCCCTGAGGTTCTCGAAGGGTGAACGACAAATCCGTTCGTACTTCGACAAGCCTGTCCTGAGCACACCGTTCTCCCTTCGACAGGCTCAGGGTGAACGGTGTGTCGAAGGGCTCAGTAGGAACGGCTTTGGTAATTCCATGAAACCTCTCCTTATTCACTCTAACCACGAAAGAGTTATTCCTAATCCAACTGCGCCGTACAGATTCGACACGTATGACGCATGGCGACATTTCTAATTTTACATCGGGGACACTCCTTTTCTGTTTTATCCCTCAGCCAGCGAAAGAGGCCATCAGGCATATAGAGAAGAATGAGCAGGACGACACACGCGAACATCAGTATTCTGTAATCCTGCCAGAAGCGCAGAACCTCCATCAACGGGAAAAGAACAAATACCGCGCCCACCGGGCCATAGATGGTCGCAACTCCGCCGAAAATGGCCCAGATGACCACCTGGAAGGACATGGACACTTCGAGTGTTGAAGGGCCTGCTATCCTCATAAAATGCGCATAGAGCCCCCCGGAAATTCCGGCAAAAAAACCGCTGAGTGAGAAGGCCAATAGTTTGTATCGTGTGGTGTTAATGCCGGAGGCCCGAACAGCCAGTTCATCCTCCCGGATGGCGTGAAAGATAATGCCGGTATTGGAGTCGGTAATCTTCCACATGATGGTGCACAGACCGAGCATGACCACGACAGCAATGTAGTAATTCGCAACGCGAGACCGGGCTAACCGGGCGATCCCGGAAATTCCAAGTTCTCCGCCCGTGAGATCAGGAAAGGCAAAGACGATGCCCATCAGGATGATGGGGAAGGCAAGGGTGGTCAGGGCCAGATACGTGCCTCTGAGCCTGAGGCAGGGTATCCCAATGACCAGGCCTGCGAGAACCGCACCCAATGCACCGAGGGGAATGGTGGACCATGGAGGAATCCCCGCATATTTATTGAGCATAGCCGCGCCATAGGCCCCGACTCCAAAGAAGAGGGCATGTCCGAAGTTCATTTGGCCGGTAAAACCGGAGAGCAGATCCCAGCTCGCTGCCAATATGGCAAAGATGCTGGTGAGAGTGAGGATGCGAAGGAGGTAGGGATCTTCGGTAAATAGAGGCAAGAGGAGCAGAAAGAGGAAAAAGAGCGCCACGACGACACGGGATGGAAGAACAAGCACTTCGTTTTTAATTACGCTAAGCAGTTTTCTCAGATAGTAGAGAATGATGCCCATAACTACCTTTCTTCTTCAAAAGAGACGCCGAAGAGACCTTCGGGCCGTATGAGCAATACAAGGATCATGATGGAAAGGGCCACCGAACCCTTCAGAAAAGCGCCCATGGGAGCGAGAAAGACGACCAGCGCTTCAGCAAAGCCCAGGATGTATGCCCCCAGGAAACTTCCCTTGAGGCTGCCCAGCCCGCCCAGCACCACCACAGCCATCATCATGACCAGAGGGTGCATCCACATGTGCGGTTCAAGTACGGTCAAAGGGACGACGATAGCGCCTGTCAAAGCGGCTAACCCAACGGAGAGCCCCATGGTCGCCATAGCCACGCGGGCCTCGTTGATCCCCATAAGGTTAGCCACTTCCCTGTCCTGAGCAGTGGATCGTACGGCAAGACCCAGCTTGGTTCTCATCAAAAGGGCCCAAAGTCCTGCCAGAATCAGCAAGGCCGCACCAAAAGTCAAAAGCTGTTGATAAAAAACCTTCACACCGAGAATGACATGATACCCCTTGATCAGCTTGGGGACGCTTAAATAGGAGCCCGTGAAGATGATGCCCATGACTTCCTGAAAGGCCATAGCGAGCGCGATGGTTGCTATCAGCACGGCGCCATGATGCTCCCGGATGGGGTTGATGAAAAGCTTGTAGGAGATGATGCCCAACAAGGTGACCAGGACAATGGCTGCAACCATGCCCCACAGGGGATGGAAGCCCATCCTTTGGGTCACGACATAGATACAGTAAGCCGCCACCATGTAGAAAGCGGTGTGGGCGATATTCACGATGCGGGCTACGCCAAAGATGAGCGAAAACCCAATGGCAAGAAGGGCGAATACACTCCCGCTAATAAGACCGCTTATGATGATGTCAATAAGGAGATTCATAAGACCTCATGATATAGAATTGTAGAAATCTCCCCTCGCCCCTCTTTGCTAAAGAGGGGAATGATTCCTCCCTTTGGCCCGCTGCGCCAGTGCTTGCGCGGCGAGCAAAGGGAGGTTAGGAGGGATTTTATTAACCAATTTCCACAACTGTTACTTCTTATACTTCTCGATCATCCACGGAGGAATCTTGTAGGGAACCATCCCTTTATAGGTGACCTCAGGCGCTTCTGGGGCCGGTTTCCACTTGTTGGGCCAGAAACCCTTTAGCTCACCATCCTGCCATTGAACTCCCAAGGCTGTCAGAAAACCCGGGCCCCATCTGAGCTCATGTAGATGTCGTCCTTCGGCATCCTTCAGGTATGCGACCGTACCGGAACAGCTCTTGTGCACACGGGTCTCCATGACGGGTATCAGCTTTTCAGGATCGAGGGTTCCGAGCTGCTCAATAACCGGAGCAAGCGAGTTGACAATAACGGAGTAAGTATCCGCGGTATAGGTCGGCGTCTCATTGAATCTCTTTACATAGGTGTCAACAAAAGCTTTAGTGAGTTCGTTGGACTCAACCCCGCGGGCATAGGTATTCATGGTTGCAACGTAGTTCCCCATTCCTCGGGTGGCCTGCCAGAAGCCATCCTTCTGGGCCTCCACATTGATGCCGACCTGAACAGCCGGGATCTTAAGTTCGCCTGCCTGCCTGGCAAAAGGAATTCCTACCGAAGAGGAAAAGATCGTGAAAATAAGATGAGCATCCGATCGCTGAATGGCAGAAAGTTCCGCTGTGACATCCGTGGCCACAGGAGAAGGTCTCCAGATGCCCGCAATCTCCATGCCCATGGCAGGAATGGCGGTCTCACCCCCTTTAATCAAGGGTTCGGTCCATTCGGCCTTTTCCGCTGCAATCGCCACTTTCACTTTGGGTATGTTTAAGGATCCTTTCAAGATGGCTCCAACAGTGGCCAGATGGACAAAACTCGTTCTGCCAAGAAATGTGGAATTGAAGGGCGAGCCACGGAACCAGTATTTGTAGGTTTTGTAGTCCCTGGCCACCCGGTTACAGAGCTCGTCATGGGCAGCCCCAACGCCGATGAAGATCTTCTTATTCTCCATGGCAATGTCCTGCATGGGCAGGACTGCCTCGGTCCGGAAACCTCCAACGATGAAATGAACTTTGTCCTTTGTGACGAGCCGCTCCATAGCAGTGGTGGCGTCCGTCACATTGAGGAATTCATTGGAATCCGCCTGAACAAGTTCGATTTTCATCTTTTTAGCGCCGACCTGAATGCCTCCTTTGGCGTTAATCTCCTCGGCGGCCATGGTCGCTCCATTCCAATGGCCCTGGCCCTGTACAAATTTCATCGGGCCAATGACGCCGATCTTGATCGTATCCTGTCCGGAGACGACCGTAAAAGATGACACCGCGAATAAGAAAGCCATTGCCAAGATTAAAATTCCTTTTCCCCATCTTTCCATTTTGAAGTCCTCCTTTCTTGAGATTTTCTAAAAATCTCTGATTACTCAGATTAGAAACTGATTACACGGATACGAAATGTATTGAGAAACAGTATAATGCTTCCAACGCTTATTTACACAAGGTCCGAAGTCGTCATTCCCGCCCCATTCTTCAACGGGGTAAACTCCAGCGGGAATCCAGTTCGGAAATACTGGATTCCGGGTCAAGCCCGGAATGACAATCATAGTAAAAGGACTTTCGACGCAGTACATGAAAAAATCTATGTAATCCTCTTTTTAAATCGGTGTAATCAGGAGAGCATAGCTCTCCCATAGAACGTGCGTCCACCTTCAGCCATTTCCTTGAGCAGGGAAGCGGGCTTGAAGCGGACCCCATATACCTGCTCCAGTTTCAAAAGATGTTCATAAACATTGCGTATGGACCAGGCATCCGCGTAACGGAGGATGCCGCCTCGATACGGAGGAAATCCAAGTCCATAGATTACGGCCAGATCCATATCCTGGGGTCTATCGCATATCCCTTCCTCGATCATGAGCACCGCCTCGTTGATGGCCCGGGCAAGCATCCGATCGATGACCTCTCTGGAAGAAAACTTTTTAGGTTTTATCCCGTTTTCTTTCAGATATTTTTTAATCACCTCCTCCACTTTTGGGTTGGGGACGGGTTTCTCGCCGCTGTAATCATACCAGCCCGCTCCGGTTTTGCGACCGTAACATCCGGTCCGGTAAACGAGTTCGTAGATAGGTGAAATACCCCAGCGCTCTCCAAGCGATCTCTCAAAATTTTTGATAACGTGATAGTTGATGTCGAGGCCGGTGAGGTCACCGAGGGTTGCCGGCCCCATGGGCAATCCAAAATCGAGGACGGCTTCCTCAATCAGAGCCGGGTCAACTCCCTCGCCCACCATGAACGTCGATTCTCCCAGGAGGGCTCCGAGCTGTCTCGATACATAGAAGCCAGGGCCATCGTTTACCACGATAGGGACCTTGCGGATCGCCCGTCCAAAAGCCACGCTCGTTGCTAATGTTTGATCCGAAGTCTTTTTCCCGCAGATGATCTCGAGCAGTTGCATCCGCTCCGCAGGATTAAAAAAGTGGAGCCCGATCATTCGGCCCGGGTCTTGCAGTACCGAAGCCATCTCCGTAATTGGAAGGGCGGAGGTATTCGTGCCGAAGATCACCTCCGGCCGGCAAATCCCTTCTAATTGTTTCCAGATTCCCTGTTTGATCTTCATGTCCTCCAGGACGGCCTCGATGATTAAGTCGACACGGCCAAGGTCCTCAAGAGAGGTGGTAGTAATCAACCGTTCGTTGATCATACGATCCAGTTGTTCCTGTGTCATTTTTCCTTTTTTAATGGGGAAGTCGTATGTCTTCCGGATGGCAGCTACACCCTTCTGGATGGCTTCATCATTGATGTCCCAGAGGATCGTATGGAATCGGTTGCTAAGAAGGAGGTTACAAATACCGGAGCCCATTGCCCCTCCGCCAAGCATGGCCACGGTCTTGATCTTTTGAGGCTCGATGCCTTTGATTCTGGGAAGCCTTCCCGCAGCCCTCGTGTTGAGGAAGATTCCAATCAGGTTTTTGGCCACATCCGAAACAGCGCAATCGCTGAAGAGTTCAGCTTCGATCTTCAGGCCGGCGTCAAAATCGTCGGAAAGCCCTCGTTCCATCGCCTCGATGGCTTTGAAGGGCGCAATATAACCTTTGCCTTTCTTCTCTGCCTCTCCCCGGGCATACGAGATGACCATCTTTTTTGTGACGAAGTTCGGAAGTTTATCTTTGCGCAAGCGGGTCATCCGATCCTTATGAATCAATTTGCCGGATATGAAGCGCTGTGCCGCCTCAAGGGCTTTCTCCAGAAGGGATTCCGGGGGCGCCACCTCATCGATACATCCCTTCTGCAATCCTTCCTCTGCCGAGATAGGCTGGCCTGCAACGATCATCTTCAAAGCATCTGGAAGCCCCACAAGCCGGGGAAGCCTCTGCGTTCCTCCTGCTCCCGGGATTAATCCAATCTGAACCTCGGGCTGGCCCACCTGAATTCCCTGTGCCGCAATCCGGTAGTGGCAGGCCATGGCGATTTCGAGTCCGCCACCGAGACAGTTTCCATTGATGGCGGCGATCACAGGTTTAGGCCCAAGCTCAAAGGAATTGAGAAATCGATTATTCTCCATGACGAAGGGGAGAATGGCTTGTTTTTCTTTAAACTGCTGAATCTCCGTGATGTCTGCTCCTGCAATGAAGTTCTTCTCTGTCCCGGTGAGGATAATGGCTTTGACTTCGTTCTCTTTAAAAGCCTCAGTCAGAGCCTCTCGCATTTCATCCACAAAGGGCTTGGAGAGCTGGTTAACGGGCGGATTATTTAACTTTAGAATAACCACCCCTTGATTCAGTTCAACTTTTATTGTCCGGTAGTCTGATTTCATGAGTTCCCCCATTTAAGGTAGTGTCTCTAACACTTCTTTACATACCCCGTTCACCCTGAGCTTGTCGAAGGGTGAACTATATCGAGGGGTTCCGTTCATGGTTTGATATGGCCTATCCTGGGCAAACCGTTCATCCCTTCGAGAGCCTCAGGGCGAACGGGGAGTCGAAGGGATCACCACGGACGGATTGTAAAGTGATTATTGAGACATTACGTTAAAATTTATATTTCTCTTTCGATGATCGTAGCTACCCCCTGCCCACCGCCGACACAGGCATTGGCAAGGCCATAGCGTCCATTTCTGACTTTCAAGATCCGGGCGAGCGTGCCCACGAGGCGGGTTCCGGTAGCTCCAAGAGCATGCCCGATGGCTGTGCCCCCTCCCATTACGTTGACCCGGTCGGGATCGATCCCCAATTCCTTGATGCAGTTGAGGGCGACGATGGCGAAGGCCTCGTTGATTTCCCAGTAATCGATATCCTTAACCTCCAAACCAGCCCTCTCAAGGGCTATACGGCTGGCAGGGACAGGACCTGCTCCCATGATCGTGGGGTCCACTCCGGCCAACCCAATAGAACGAATAGTAGCCATAGGGAGAACCCCCTTTTTCTTCGCAGTCTCCTTGGACATCAGGATCATAGAGGCTGCGGCGGCATTCAAAGGAGAAGAATTCCCGGCGGTAATCACTCCGTCGGGCTTGAAGGCTGGTTTGAGGTCTCTCATTCCCTCGAATGTGGCGTCGTCCCGGACGTTCTGGTCTTTATCCACGATGAGAACCTTTCCGTCTGCCTGCTCGGCTTCTATCGGGAGAATTTCATCTTTGAAAAACCCCTCCTTCTGCGCCTTTGAGGCTAACTGGTGGGCGCGAGTTCCCCAGCGATCCATGTCTTCCTTTGTAAATTTCGTCTGGCTAAAAAGCTTTTCAGCGGTCAGCCCCATGTTTGTAGAGGTCACCATATCCCAGTGTTTGTAAGCCGGATCGGTAAAAAGGGACGGATTCAGGGAGACGATCCCCCTGTCTTTGAGCGGAGCCCCCATGGGGACACGGGTCATATGTTCGAACCCGCCAGCTATTACGATATCTGCATTACCAGTTGCAATCTCCATAAACCCAATATGGATGGAAGCCATGCCGGATCCACACTGCTGGTCCACAAATTTTGATGGGATCTTTTCCGGTAGATTAGCTAAAAAGATCGGAAAACGTCCTCCGTAAGTCCATTGTTCGCTTACGCCATAAGCAGACCCCAGGATAAAATCATCAATTTCCTCAGCCTTGATCCCTGTGTGTTTGAGCAACTCAGGAAGGAGTTTGGCCATCAGTTCATCGGCTCTTAATTTGTGGAACCAGTCCCGCGCCGGGTCATTCGGTCTGGATCGGGACAGCGCTGTTCTTAAATACCCGGCAATCACCACTTCTCTCATCGTTTTTTTCTCCTCCGGTTATCTTGCCACTTTATTTGTCATTCCGGGCTTGACCCGGAATCCAGTTTTTTTAATCTGGATTCCCGCCTTCGCGGGAATGACGGGCTTGGGATAAATGTAAAAAAAGTGTTAGATTCGCAACAACAAATCATTTGGTCTTAGCCTTCTTAAATTTCATTCGGTTCAATAATTGTTCAAGAGCCATTTGATGTTCCTCCGTATTCATACAGTCTATAAAGGCCGCCCGTTCATACTGGATGACCTGATCGAGCGTGGATTGCATGCCGTGACGCAAAATCTCTTTTGACTTCTGTATGGCCGGAGGCGGCATGGATGCAATCTGTTTGGCCATCTTTTTGGCTTCAGGAATCAATCGGCGATGGGGAAAGACCCGGTCAACCGCCCCTATTTCCAATGCCTCACGGGCATCAAAGGGCCTTGCAGTGAAGATCAGCTCTGCGGCTTTGCCATATCCGATGAGGCGGGGTAGGAAATAGGTGCTGCAAAATTCCGGTGTCACTCCTATACGAACGAAGGCGCAGCTAAATTTCGCCCTTTCAGAGGCAAGACGAATGTCGCAGGTGAGTGTGACTGTAAAACCAAAGCCATAAGCAGGGCCATTGATGGCGGCGATGATGGGTTTGGGGGACTGGATGAACGCCCTGGGGAAATCGAGCGATCCAAATTTAAATTTTCTTTTTTGATCCCTATCCTCTTTTTGCGCCTCTATAAATCTATTCAGATCGGCGCCTGCACAGAAACCCCGGCCCCGTCCCGTCAGAATCAGAACCCGAATATCATCATCCTCTTCCGTCTCTTTGAGCGCATGAATCAGCTCATTCTTCATCGTTTCACTCAGGGCATTGAGCGCCTTGGGCCTGTTCAGATAAATCAAGGCAATCTCTTCCTCCCGGATCAGTTCAATCTCTTCGTATCGCATCCGTTTCTTCCTTTACGGATTCGGCTTTCGGTCCTGAATCCCTGCCAACTTCTTGACCATCTTCTTTCTGGCCTCGATGTCATACTGCGTTGTAATCGCGATTGCCTCCATGACGGGAGACCCGCCCCCGTGATACGATCCCATCAGATGAATTCCTCCGCTGGCAGAGCAGAGGATATCGCCGATGTAGCGCCATAACTGGGCGGCATCTTCCGGGTGAATCGACGGGTTGCGGGTGATGTATTTGTAGAGAAGGTCCTTGGTTTCGGGGTTTACAAAATCTTCCTCATAGGGGAAGGTGGCCGGGATACCGCCGGCGATGTCGCAAAGAATCTCTGCTTCACGATAAACCGCTTCGCCGGTCAAACATCGCCCCACGTTGGCATAGATGGAATGGGGGATGTAGCTCCCCGGGCCGAAAGGGATGAATCCCACGCCGGGGACATAGAGCTCGGGTTTCCCCAATTCCGAAGCCGTAAATCCGGCCGCATAACCCAGCTCGGATACCCGTATGATCTCAGCCAATTTATCCCGAACGTGCGGCGCTTTTGTGATGCCATTATATTCTGCAGCCAATGCCACTGCCCCGAGCATTAAATCCCCCAGAGCCGGTTTACAGCCGGAGTAGCTATGGCGATGGAAGAGGGCAAACAGTAAGGCGCATGCTCCGCCATAAATTGTTTCTCCGCAGAGGAAGACTCGCTCCCACGGAATGAAGCAATTGTCAAAGATGACATAAGAGTCGGTATAGCCTGGAGTAAAACCCCTTTTGAAGTGTTGCCGATCCCGGAGGTTATGCACGGAGACCACCTGCTTCACCCCTTCCCAGTCTGCGGGGACAGCAAAGGCCAGAGCCCAATCCTTCTCCTCCGGAAGAAGCGCGCGTGTGGGAACGACCAGAATCTCGTCAGCCACAGAAGCCTCCGAGATATGCAACTTGGAGCCCCGGACCACGATGCCATCGCTCTTCCTCTCCACAACACGGACATAAAGATCCGGGTCTTTCTGCTCGCTGGGCCGCTTCATCCTGTCGCCTTTGACGTCCGTCTGGGCGCAACAGCCGACCAGGTCTTCTTTCTGGAATCTCTCCAGCCATTTAACAAAGTTCTGATGGTATTGGGTGGCTCCTTTGTTCTGCTTGTCGGCCTCATAAGAAACGTTATAGATGGCGTTGGTCGCATCGATTCCCATGCACCGCTGAATGCAACCTCCGGCCACCTGACAGAGAAGCCGGGTCATATCCTGCTTCCTGTGCAGATCCTCCTTGCCCTGATGGATATGGCAGAATCGATTGATCTTTTCGCCGGTCAGATGAGAGGTGGCCGTACACAGACCTTCATGTTTCGGATCGGCGGCATAATCGAGGGTCAACCCCATGGTGTTTATCGTCGGCATCTGGACCTCGTCATCCCGAGCGATCTTTTCACCATTCAAATAAATGTTGCGTCGCATTTTGCGCAACCCTTCGATATATTGCTGCTTGGATCTCATTTTTTCTGACTCCTTCTCTGCGTTAAGCCGCCAAGGCCATTCAGGGTAAATTTAAATATGAAATCAGCAAGTTCGCGCACCGAGACCCCCTTTTTCGCGTGGAACCACATTCTCGTTCGGGTAATCATCGAGGCAATCATAAAGCCGGCCAACTTCACATCTATTTCAGGGAGAAATCCGGCATCAATGCTTCTTCGAATGACTTTTCGAATAATCCGATCATAGGTATCACGATAATCTACGATTTTTTTTCGTTTGTCGGGCGAGAGGTTGTCAAGGGCGACATCAAAAAGCAGCCTGGCAGACCTCCGGTAGCTCAACGAAACCTTGAGATGGCATTCAATGAAAAACCTCAACTGCTCAATGGGGTTGGTATGGTCATCGTCTTCCAGGTGTTTGATGGGATGAATGAGCTGTTCCATCTCCTCTTGGAGCACCTCGAAGAGGATCTCTTCTTTGTCGGAGAAGAAATTATAGATGTTGGCCGGCTTACAACCATAGGATATCCCAATATCTCGCATGCTTGTAGCCCGGTAGCCCTTTTCCCAGAAAAGCCTTCGGGCTGTTTCCAGCATCTTCGCCTTTTGAAAACCAGGTTTTCCTCCGGCCTTAGTCATCTGAAGTGAACCAAAGAGTTAAACGAAAAGAATCGACGAAATGGTGTCTGATTTAAATATATTAATGAACGGCCATTAATCTACCATATCGATTCAAACATGTCAAGAGAAAAATTGAGAGCATTGGGAAAATATTTTTCGCTCTCTGATTGCACAGATTTAAAAAATGATTCCAGAGATTTCTGGACTTTTTCAGAAATCTAAATTCCACTCCTGGTAACGCTTCGGTTACGGTGGGTATTTGATCCGATAGTCGATAGGCGGGGCCTGCTGCAGGTCTAACCCCGCCCCCAACATAGGCGGGACAGGAATGTCCCGCTTATCGGGTGTAATTAAATTTTATCAGGAATCAGTAGTTTATCGGTTGTCCTTTTTCTCCCCGGGGAGGCGTTTTCCTTCGGGGGAGTATCTGTAAAACCCCTTTCCGGTTTTTCGGCCAAGACGCCCTTCCGCCACCATCCGTTCAATAAGATTTGAACTGGGGGTAAGATGTCCCACTCCCAGGGTCCTCATGCTCTGCCCGACCCGGGCACAGGTATCCAAACCGGCATTATCAGCGATTTCGAAAGGGCCGGCATTCCAGCCATAGCCGAGCCGCATTCCTGCGTCCACCTCTTCGGGGTTGACGATTCCCTGGTCCACCAGGTCCACAGCCTCCCGGAAGGCGGCGGAGAAGATCCGGTTCATCACAAAGCCGGGGATATCGCGTTGAACGCGAACCGGGGTTTTCCCCAGGGATTTTACAAAGGCCACTCCCCGCTCGAAGATTTCCGGAGAAGTTTTTTCTCCTTTGACGACCTCTACCAGTTCCATCAATGGCACCGGTCCGAAGAAATGCAAGCCCAGTACCCTCTCCGGTCGCCTTGTATTTTCAGCAAGGCGTGTGATGGGTATGGAAGAGGTATTCGTGGCCAGGGGAGTCTCCGGCCGGGAGATCCGGTCAAGTTTTTGAAAGATATTTCGCTTCAGTTTTTCGTCTTCCAGAGCGGCTTCGATGACCCAGTCCACTTCAGAACCATTCGATAAGTCTTTTTCCGGTGAAATCCGGGCAAGCACTGCCTGGGAGGGTTCCCTGAGAAGACCTTTGGTTTCTAACTTCTCCACAGACCGGCGGATTTCCCTGAGGGCCCTGTCCGTGATCGAAGTCTCTATATCCATGAGATAAACCCGGTATCCTGCCTGGGCCGATACCTGCGCAATTCCTGAACCCATAAATCCTGCACCCACCACCAGAATCTTCTCCATCTATAACTTCTCCGTTAAAAAATAAAGGATATCATATAGTTATTAGCCGCGAAAATCCGAAATCCGAATTTCGAAATCCGAAACAATGACCAAAAATCAAATCTCAAATGACCCAAACGAATTATTTCTTATTGAATGTTTCGAATTTAGAACATTTGAAATTCGGATTTGTTTCGAATTTCGTGCTTCGATATTCGGATTTCTCTGATTCAATACAGCCTTCAGATTACCCCAGTATCCTCTCGGCAACTCTATCTCTGAGTTCTCCTTCGGTCCCAAGGTCAACGCCAATCGCCCAGGCATCCCGGAAATAATGTTCAATGGCCTGCTCCGCCATATAACCATAGCCCCCGAATATCTGGAGAGCCTCATCAACCACCCTCACCAATCTCCTTCCGGCCTCCAACTGGGTGATGGAAAGAAATCCGGGTTCTATCTTTCCCTGGTCATACTCGGTTGCAGACTTATAGGTGAGCCAACGGGTGACCTCAATATCCACAGCCATATCCGCCAGTTTATGTCGAATCGCCTGAAACTGAGAAAGTTTCTTGTTAAATTGGGCCCTCTGCTTGGCGTGTCCGAGCGCCCGGTCAAAAGCCCCTTGAGCGGTCCCTAAAGCCTGAGCCGCACTTCTGAGCCTCATCACCTGATAACAATGTTGAACATGCGCCATTCCTTCCCCTTTGTTTCCGATTCGACTCTCAAGGTCCACTTGAACTTCTCTGAAGTCAAGATCTCCAAAAGGGATCATCCTCAACCCCATCTTCTCAATCGGATGGACTGCGATGCCCTCCCGATCCCGCCCTACGATTAATGTGATCCACCCCTCCTTGGGTTCTTTACAGAGTGTGATGAAGGAATCTGCGAGAGTAGCATTGAGCACAAACCGTTTTTCCCCGCGGAGGAAATATTCATTTCCCCTCCTCTCGGAAACAGTGGAGAGGGAAGAGAGGTCCTGTCCATCTTCCGATTCAGCAAAGGCGATGCTCATTCGTTTTGTTCCCTTTGCCAAAGGGATAAGAAATTGCTCCTTCTGGTCTTTTGAACCGAACTTCAGGATGATCTCTGATCCGATATCGACCATGCTCAAGGCGCTTCCAATTCCGGAATCGACACTGCAGAATGCTTCGGCCGCCAGAACGCTCTCTAAGAGACCCAGACCCTGACCCCCAAACTCTTCAGGGTAATGAATTCCAATGAATCCTAATCGGGCGGCTTTCTTCCATAGCGATTCGGGGAAGGTTCTGCTCTGATCCAGTTCCAGGGCCAGATCAGGATCAAACTCTCCCCGGGCAAACTCCCTGGCCGCCCTCTGAATATCCCTTTGCTCATCCGACAGTTCGAAATTCATCCTCTTTCCCTCATCACCTTAAGTTTTTTCAATCTTCATTCCGCAATCCGCATTTCGAAATCCGCAATCCTCAGAGTCCTAATCCTGCTGCGATGACCAAGTGCTGAATTTCAGAAGTTCCCTCCGGGATCTTGCTCAGCCTCCCATCACAGAGATACCTCTGAGCCGGATTGTCCATCCTCAGTCCCGAATTCTTCTGGATGGTCATTGCCTTCTGAACAATGCTCTGGACCGATTCACTGCAGAAGAGTTTGACGATGGAGGCATCTTTCATCGAAGCAAGGCCCTGATCAAAAAGCCAGGCGCCCCGAAAGGTCATATATCGCATGGCCTCAAGCGATGTTGCCATCTCCGCCAGGGTGAACCGAATCGCCTGTGATTTTGAGAGGAGTTGGCCCTGTCTCTTGGTTTTTTTTACATAAGAGAGGATGGCCTCGAATGCGGCCTGGCCGACTCCCGTGCTTCTAGCCCCATAGGTGAGCCTTCCCGATTTAAGAGTCTCTTCCATCTGACCCAGCCCTCCTCCCTCCTGTTCTCCAAGCATCCTCTCTTTCGGAACATAACAGTCGTCAAAGGCGAGCTCAGCCGTATCCGAAGAATGGTTCCCGAGTTTTTTCAATTTTTTAATCACAGAGAATCCCGGATCATCACGCTCCACGACAAAAAGATTGATGCCTATTCCCCGTTTTGCAGGATCGGTATAGGCGGCCACGGTCACAAAATCACAGATCGTTCCATTGGTGATAAAGGTCTTTAAACCGTTGAGCCGGTAACCTCCTCCCTGTCTCGAGGCTGTGGTCCTAATTCCGGAGGCATCCGAACCCGCATCGGGTTCTGTCAGGGCAAAGGCGCCGATCTTCTCCCCGCGCACCGCAGGAGAAAGATAGCTCCGTTTCAGTTCTTCAGACCCGTAATGGAGAATAGGGTCTGTGGCCAGACCTCCCTGAACCATGATGCCCGCGCCGATCCCCACGCAGATCCGATTCAATTCTTCCACGGCAATACACTCAGAGACCTTTTCCAAACCCGGACCGCCATATTCCTTAGGACATCGGAGGCAGAGAAGATGTTCTGCGCCCAGAATCCGAAAGAGTTGAATTGGAAAGGTCTCTTTTCGTTCATACTCCTCGACCAGAGGGCTGACCTCTCTCTCATAAATTTCCCGGACCTTCTTCTGGAAGGTTTTCTGTTCTTCATTCAGTTCATAGAGCATGTCAAACAATGCCTCCTTTAAATAAAAACCTATTAATTGTTCTTTGTGTAAGTGAGGGGGTTGGCTGTTTTTTCCCCCTCTTTGGCAAAGAGGGGTCAGGGGAGATTTTATAAATCATAGACAACTCCCAATCAGTCATATTTTTTCTGAGATGCTGAGATAGAGTCTTCAACTGCTTATCATAAGAATGCATTTGTTCTTAAAATCCCCCTCAATCCCCCTTTTCCAAAGAGGGATGTTAATAATGCTTATTCAATGCCTGCCCCTCTGGATTTTATTCTGCCATCACAGAATATCCTTCTCCTTATCGGCCTCGATATTGCGGTTTTCTTTTCTCAATAAAGGCCCGGGCACCCTCTTTCATATCTTCCGTGGCCGTCAGATTGGCCCACAGCTCGGTCTCCAACTCCAACCCTTGCTGGATCGAAAGATCTCTTGCCCGATTGATCACCTTCTTTCCTGCGGCCACCCCCAATGGGCCTTTTCCAATCATTTTTTCGGCAAGGTCGAGAGCGGCCCCCAGACTCTTTCCTGCCGGGACGACCTTCTCGATCAATCCGAGCGAGAGCGCCTCTGCTGCGCTGATGATCTCTCCGGTAAAGACGAGTTCTTTCAGTTTGCCCAGAGGGAGATGATATAAGGAACGGGCAATCCCTCCATTTCCGGGAAAGACAGAGAGGTTCACTTCGGGAAAACCAAACCTCGCTGTTTCCTCTGCATAACGGATATCGCAACAGAGCGCTAACTCCAGCCCTCCTCCCAAACAGAACCCATGGATGGCGCCAATGACCGGCCACTGAAAATTTTCAACCATCGAATAGATCTGGTGACTCCTTGAGAGACGTCTTCTCGCGATATCCGGAGTCAATTCCAAAAAGGTCTTGATGTCAGCCCCGGCGGCAAAGGCTTTCTCTCCAGCCCCGTGCAGGATAACGGCCCTGATTTCCTGTTTCCGATCATCAAGCTCTCTGAATACTTCGGCAATGACCTCCTTGGTGGCCGCATCGAGGGCATTCATCGGAGGATGATCAATGGTGACAATGGCAATCTGACCTTTGATGTCGTAATAGGCGAGTTTTTGATCCATCTATTTCTCCTTCTTGCTTCCGTCCGGGTTGTATTCATACCACCCCCGGCCGGTCTTGCGTCCAAGTTCTCCTGAGGTCACTTTCCGTCTTAAGAGCTGGGGAGGGTAGTATCGAACATCCTTTGTCTCTTCATAGATGGCTGTCAGCGCACCATAGGAGACATCGAGCCCCACCAGGTCTCCAGTCTCCAAAGGTCCCATTCTCCTGCCAAATGCAAGACGCACACCCTTATCAATGTCCTCCACGGTTCCGATGCCCTGTTCCAACAGGCGAATGGCTTCGATATAGCCCACGAGATTGATCCGGTTGAGCAGAAAACCCGGCACATCGCTCTCAACCCGAATAGGAACTTTGCCGATCTTCTTAACAAAATCGATGCCTGTCCTCATGGTCTCTTCTGAAGTCCTCACCCCTTTGATGACCTCCACTACTTCCATCATGGGCACAGGGTTGAAAAAATGGAGGCCCAAAACTTTTTGAGGCCTTTTGGTGACAGCGGCAATCTCGGTAATGGGAATGGCCGAGGTATTGGTGGCGAACACGGTTTCCGGGCCACAGGCTTCATCCAATTTCTTAAACATCTCCTGTTTGATCTCCAGCTTTTCAAAGACGGCCTCTATCGCCAGATCGGCCTCTGGGGCGTTTCTCCAGTCTGTAGAAGTTTGGATTCGACCCATGACCGATTCCAGGCTCTCTTTCACCTTTCCTTTTTCAATGAATTTGCCTGCTGACCAGGCGATATTCTTCAGGCCGCGGTCCAAGATCTCCCGGCTGACATCGGTGATCAAAACATTTAATCCAGCCTGAGCGCAGATCTGAGCAATACCGCTTCCCATCAATCCAGCGCCCACAATGAATACCTTCGAAATGACCATTTGTTTCTCCTTCAGTTAGATAATAAACACCAATAACCAAATTCCAATCACCCCAAGATTTCTATTTTTTGTAAATTTTGGTTATTGGAATTTGGGTTATTATTTGGTTATTGATTATTGGATATTGGTTATTCTTAAAAGGGATACCTTCCGACCTTAATCACATGGTCTGCGATTTCCCGTCTCAGAGCGATCGTATTGACCGGAGTGAAACGAGACAGCTTTTTAAGGGCGGAGAGTTGTGTTCTGATCGTATCGCCCTCGGCGACAGCCGCGAGGGCCTTTTTGGCAAAACCTTCCAAACGCTCAAAGGCATCGTTTACAAAGACCTTGACCATGGCCCTCTGAATTTGCCCCCTCTCGTCTATGGGTCTTCCCATGGTTTTCATTGCCCGAAGAAGGCCGCTCTCCATGGCAAAGACCTGAATCACCATATCGCTGATCAACCCCAGCAGCTCCTGCTCCTCCGCCAATTTCATCATATACTTCTGAACGGCGGCTCCGGTTACAAGGAGCGTGATCTTTTTTGATATCTCGATCATCTCCTGCTGTAAGGTCAGTTTCCCATCATCGCTCTCCACTTTGGGACGAAGTGTGAGAAGTTCACCGGCCACCTTCTGGGCGGCCGCCAGCACAGGAAGGCGGCCCTTCATCGCCCGTTTCGTCAGCATATCCATGATGAGAAGGCGGTTGATCTCATTTGTCCCTTCCCAGATCCGGTTGATCCGGGCATCTCTGTAACCCCGCTCCACGGGATAATCATGAATATATCCGTATCCTCCGTGGATCTGAACGGCTTCATCCACGATATTGCCGGTCATCTCCGAGCAGAAGATCTTATTGATGGAGTCTTCAATATTATACTCCTCAATTCCGTTCGCCATCTGCATTCCGACATCCTCGGCATGGCGGTCTATCGGCCCGAGAATCCGATCGGTCAATCCTCCTGTCCGGTAAACCATGCTCTCCATCATAAAAGATTGAATCGCCATCTCTGCGATCTTATGCTTGATCAGACCAAATTCAGCGATCGGCTTGCCGAACTGGACCCTCTTTTTCGCATAGGTGACCGCCTCCTGCATGGCCCTCTTTGCCCCTCCCAGATTGCCCGCGCCCAGACCGAAACGACCCATGTTGAGGACGTTGAGGGCCACAATATGGCCCCTTCCAATCTCTCCGAGGAGATTTTCCACGGGGACCTTGACATCGGAAAAGATGACGCTTCGTGTCGAGGAGCCTTTCACGCCCATCTTATTCTCTTCCTCATCTACGGAAACCCCATCGTAGTTGCGCTCGACGATGAAAGCGGTGAATTTATTTCCATCCACTTTGGCATAGGTGGTGAAGAGGTCTGCAATTCCGGCATTCGTGATGAATTGCTTCTGACCGTTCAAGATGTAATATTTCCCATCCGGGCTAAGTGTTGCCGTGGTCTTGGCATTAAGGGCATCGGAGCCTGCTTCAGACTCGGTCAGGGCATAAGCGCCGATGATCTGTCCTGAGGCCAGCCCTGGAAGGTAACGCCTCTTCTGATCAGGGTTGCCAAAGAAGATGATTGGGAGAGAACCGATTCCGGTATGGGTGCCGAAGGAGGCCATGAACGAACCACCTGCCTGGGCCATCTTCTCCCAGAGAAGGAGAGAGCTGACCTTGTCCAGATCCTGTCCCCCGTACTCCTCCGGGATGTCCGCCGCGAGAAACCCAAGCTCCCCTGCCTTCTTGAGCAGGCCCACAAGAAGTCCCTCTTTCTTCTCTTCGATGTCTTCGCTGACAGGTTGAATTTCGCCCACAACAAATTCGGTCACCGCCTTGCCGATCAATAATTGTTCTTCATTAAATTCTTCCGGCGTGAAAACCTGCTGAGGTGAAATCGATTCGATCAGAAACGCCCCCCCTTTGACAAATTCTTCCATAAGAACCTCCTTTCTCAAAGATCAATTAACATTGAAAAATTAGCAGTGCAAAGTTAGCAATTTAAAAATTGCTAATTGTTATTTACCCACTATGCCAGCGCTTGCGCGGCGAGGAAAGAATGTAAAAAAGAGATTTCGCCTGCCACGACCACACAGTTAAAAAAGCCCATATGCAGATGTGACTGGATAGAAATGGGGGCTTGAATTTACAAGCCTATTCGGTGGAAAAAACTTTTTTCAGTTCCTCGGTCAGCGCGGGGACGATTTGGAAGAGGTCTCCGGCGATGCCGTAATCCGCATAGTTGAAGATGAGGGCATTCGGGTCAGTATCCACGGCGACGACCGTTTTACAGGTGCCAATGCCCAGGATATGGTGAATGGCACCAGAGATGCCAAAGGCCATATAGAGTTTGGCGGAAATGTTCTTCCCGCTCTTTCCGATCTGATCTTTGAGGTCCCTCCATCCTTCATCCACAGTGGCTCGCGTTGTCCCGACCGAAGCATTGAGGGCATCGGCTAAATCCTCTATGATCTTAAAATTCTCAGGGGCTTTGATCCCTCTACCTGCTGCCACAACAATATCCGCTTCAGTGATATCGAGCTTCGCTCCGGCTGCTTTCTCGAAGCCGGTCACCTTCTTCTTCAATAAGGAGGGATCGATCTGAGAGGAGACTGGAACAATTTTTGCCGATTTACCCGGGCTTTCATTGACGAGAAAGGCATTGTTTCTCACTGTTGCCATCCGGGGTCTGGCTTCGGAAAAAGCCATTTCCGCAAAGACCTTTCCTCCGAAGAGGGGGCGCCGGGCAATCAGCTTTCCATCCTCTCCCATCGTCAAGCCCGTGCAATCAGGCGCATAGCCTGTTTGAAGATGCATGGCTAATCTCGGAAAGAGGTCTTTTCCGGTCGATGTGGCGCCTCCTAAAAGAATGGAGGGTTGATGTTCTTTTATCAGCGAGGCGATACTCGCTAAATAGGCGTCCGAAGTATAGGGTGTGAAGGATGGGGCGTCCATCACATAGATTTTATCAGCAAAAAGGGTTAGACTTTTTGCCGCTTCCTCAAGGCCGCTTCCAAGAAGAAGGGCGGCAACCTCCTGGCCTGTCTTTTTTGAAAATTCGATTCCCGCAGAGAGAAGTTCGAAGGCGATTTTTTTCACCTTTCCCTCCCGATGCTCTGCTAAAACCCAGATCTCATTAGGCATGATGTTTTCCTTTCAGGGAAAAAAATCTAAATGTCAAAGTTCAAATGTCAAATCAATTTCAAATGTCAAATTAAGGAGAGTTCTTCTGTAGGCTTTCTTTCTTATTTTTAAAATTTAGCATTGTCCTTCATTTATTTGAACTTTAAGCTTTGACATTTGACATTGTACTTATATCACCTTGGCTTCTTCCCTTAGCAGTTTGACCAGCGTTTTCACATTCTCGGGGAAGTCCTCTTTAATCATTTTCACCGGAGGCCTTTTCGGTGGCGGAACATATTTTTCTATTTTGATATAAGGACTCACATCGGATGGGCCTAATCCAAGTGAGGCCAAGTCCAATTTCTTAATCTGGGCCTTCATCGCCTTCATCACATTCATCACCAGAGGAATTCTCGGAGCGTTGAGCCCCTTCTGGCAGGTGAAGAGGGCAGGGAGGGGACAGGTCAGGCTTTCTTTCCCATTTTCAACCTCTCTCAGGACTTTTGCCTCCTTCTTTTGATCATCCACCTCGAGCCCAATGATGGAATGGATATGAGGGATACCAAGGCATTCTGCAACCGCAGGCCCGACTATGCCTGCATCATCATCCATGGCCTGCCTTCCTGTCAGAATGAGATCAAAGGGTTTATCTTTGAGATAGGCTGAAAGGGTTCTGGCAAGGGCAAACTGGTCGGCGCCTTCCAGAGCCGGGTCAGCGATCTGAACGGCGTCGTCCGCTCCCATAGAGATGCCCCTTCTCAGGGCGTCCACTCTCCGGTTATCAACGGTGAGAACCGTCACTTTGCCGCCGGTCTTCTCTTTCAGTTTCAGACCGGCTTCGATAGCGATCTCATCGAAGAAGCTGGTGAAATATTTATTTTCAATCTCCAGTTCCGAATCCGATTTGACCTTGACGATCGCCTCAGGATCAGGAACCTGTTTGACGAGGACATAAATCTCCATAGTTTCCCCCAATGTCAAATGCCAAAGTTCAAATATCAAATCAATTCTAAAGCTCAAATGTCAAAAAAATATTTTAAATTTTGAACTTTGACATTCATTTGACATTTGGAATTTGATATTTGGTATCACTTTAGCTCTTTGAAAAAAGAATAAGCTGGCAATTTAAGATCTCGTCCGTTGACCGAGCTTTCAATGCCTCTTTTGCGGTAGAGAGGATGATTTCTACCGGGTTGTGACCTTGGAGTTGGG